>Ga0209571_1000072_pt1 | contig 252457 bp, 244 predicted proteins | sample EBPBio102011_DNA_FD_185866 | JGI IMG/M metagenome (GOLD analysis project Ga0209571, IMG submission 185866) | Wastewater treatment Type I Accumulibacter community from EBPR Bioreactor in Madison, WI, USA - Reactor 1_1/10/2011_ DNA (SPAdes)... | ecosystem: Engineered > Bioreactor > EBPR >...
CGCAACAGGCCGACCCGCTGCGCAGGATGAAAGCTGCGCGGCCCGGCCTGTTGCTCACCCCACGCTGCGAGGCGTAACTAACCCAAGGACTCTGGTCGCCGCTGGATGAAAACTCAGGGGCACGTCAACGAGCCTAGCAGTTCAGAAATCGAAGGCCAGCCGCAACAGGAAGAGCATCCTGTACCACCCCGACCCGAGCCTAGCAGTTCAGAAATCGAAGGCCAGCCGCAACCGGTTTCTGATGTTTTTCACTTGCGTGACCAGCCTAGCAGTTCAGAAATCGAAGGCCAGCCGCAACTGTTGGTCCTGGAGGGCCTGGAGGAACAGGAGCCTAGCAGTTCAGAAATCGAAGGCCAGCCGCAACGCAGGATCGGGCGCATGTATGACCATGCCGAGCCTAGCAGTTCAGAAATCGAAGGCCAGCCGTAACTCGAACTGGGCGGCGATGGCCGGATTCCTGGATGTTCGGCTCAAAGCCTCCGTGGCGTCCCGGGTCGGCTGGAGGGGCGGAGGTCTTGAACCTGGGGCGGATTGACGGCTTTGTGTCGGCATGACGCGGATGGATGAGATCGTCGGGCGGTTGCGAACCTGCGGCGCACGGGCGCGAGCCTGGGGTCAGCAGCGCGGTTTGGGCTGGCGTCACGGTGCGGCGGCGGGCGGCGTGCTGTTGGCGGGCGCCGCCGTCGTGGGGCTGGCGAGCGCGGCTTCGGGTGCGCGCCCGGCGGCCAAGGCGGGCGAGCGGCTTCAGATCGAGATCGTGCAACCGGTCGAGCCGGTCTTCGCCGCCGGTCCGACGATGGAGGTCGGGACCCTGGTCGACGGCTTCGATCCAGACCTGATGCCCGCGTCAGAACCCTCTGAGGCGGCCTATGACGAACCCGATCGGGTCGGGTTGGACGTCCCGAGCGAAGGCGGCGCGCTGCGGCGCTTTTCCAGCAGCGGCGGTCACGAGGGAGGCGGCGAAACCCGGCCGGATCGACGGGCCGATCGCGAGGCGTATGACCGCTCTGAGAGCGAACGTCGCAAGCGGCGCGAACCGACCCCGCGGCCAGACGCGGATGCGGCTCTGACCAAGCCGGTCGGCTGAGTTTCCGCGACGTGATCTTGGCGCCGACCGGGCGGAGGGCTAGGTCGAGACTCCAACCTCTTTACGGAGACACGCCGATGGCCGACCTGGCTCAAGTGACCGAACACATCCGCGCCGCCCTGGGCGACAACTCGGGCCTGGGCAAGACGCTCAAGATCGACCTGGGCGACGTGGGCAAGATCTTCATCGACGGGGCCTCCACGCCCAACGCCGTGACCAATGAGGACAAGCCCGCCGACGCCACCGTCTCGCTGTCGTGGGACGACTTCATGGCCCTGTCGCAGGGCCAGTTGGACCCGATGATGGCCTTCATGCAGGGCAAGCTGAAGGTCGCGGGCGACATGATGCTGGCGCAGAAGCTGGCGCCGCTGTTGAAGCGGTGATCCCTTGATCTGAATCAGGGTCTTCGACGGCGCGGCGCCTCAAGGTGTCGCGCCGTTCGTTTTTCGGCCGTTCAGGAGCGCGAGATGGACTTTCGATACAGCGACGAGGCCCTGCGCTGGCAGGACAGACTCCAACGCTTTCTGGACGAGCGCGTGGCCCCGCGCGAGGCCGACTATTGGGCGCAGGTTCGAGAGGATTACGCGCGTCAGCCGCCCATCATGGAGGTATTGAAGGCCGAGGCGCGCGAGGCGGGTCTGTGGAACCTGTTCCTGCCGGGCGAAGCCGGCGCCGGTCTGACCAATCTGGAATACGCGCCGCTGGCCGAGATGATGGGCCGACGGCTGTGGTCGGCCGAGGTGTTCAACTGCAATGCGCCGGATACCGGCAACATGGAGGTGCTGCATCTCTATGGAGACGAACGGCAACAGGCGCGCTGGCTGAGACCGCTGATGACGGGTGAAATCCGCTCGGCCTTCCTGATGACGGAACCGGCGGTGGCCAGTTCGGACGCGACGAACATCGAGACCCGGATCGAACGCGACGGGGACCATTATGTCATCAACGGCCGCAAATGGTGGTCGACCAACATGGGTCACCCCAACGTCGCCGTGACCATCGTCATGGGCAAGACCAACCCTGACGCCGCCGCCCATGCTCAGCAGAGCCAGATCATCGTGCCGGTGGACACGCCGGGTTTCCGCGTCGAGCGAATGCTGTCGGTGTTCGGATATGACGAACGACCGATCGGTCACGGCGAGGTGGTTCTGGAGAATGTTCGCGTGCCGGTCGAGAACCTGATCGCGGGCGAGGGGCGGGGGTTCGAGATCGCTCAGGGGCGTCTGGGACCGGGCCGCATCCACCACTGCATGCGGGTGATCGGCATGGCCGAGCGCGCGCTGGAGCTGATGTGCGAGCGGCTGTTGAACCGCACCGCCTTCCACAAGCTCATCGCCGAACATTCGGTGTGGGAGCAGCGGGTGGCCGAGGCCCGCACCAATATCGAGATGTGCCGTCTGCTGGTGCTGAAGGCCGCCTGGATGATGGACGAGGCCGGGGCCAAGATCGCCCGTTCCGAGATCGCCCAGATCAAGGTCGCGGCGCCGCGCATGGCGTTGAAGGTCATCGATGACGCCATCCAGGCTTTTGGCGGCGCCGGGGTGTCCGGCGACACCCCCCTGGCCGAGATGTACGCCATGGTCCGCACCCTGCGCATCGCCGACGGCCCGGACGAGGTGCACAACCGCGCGATCGCCCGGCTGGAGTACGCCAAGCACGGGGGCAGGTCGGTGCGGTGATCCGGGCGGCGCCAGGCCGTTTTCGCTCGGCGCGGGATGTTGAAAACGGATGTCCAAACCTGGGGATCGGCAGTTCCTAGCCTTTCGATTCCGCGTAAACGCCCCATATCCGTCCCGGGATCGTCGCGTCGCCGTTGGGGGCGTCGGCGGGGGAAATGACGGGAGATGATCGTTGAACGCTCCGGCCAAGGGCCGCCCCCGCGCGGCCGACATCGACCGCTATCGCGACGTCCGCGCCGCCAGCGAACGATTGGCGGCGGGATTGTCGGCCGAGGACCTGGCCGCCCAGGCCATGGCCGACGCCAGTCCGGGAAAGTGGCACCTGGCGCATACGAGTTGGTTCTTCGAAGCCCTGATCCTGGCGCGAACGCCGGGCTATCGGCCGGTCGACGAGCGGCTGCGGGTGCTGTTCAACTCCTACTATGAGGCGCTGGGCGAGCGGGTGGCTCGCGGGGATCGCGGTCTGTCGACCCGGCCGTCCCTGGACGAGGTCATGGCCTATCGCCGCGAGATCGACCGGCGCATGGCCGCGCGCCTGGATCAGGGGCTGGTCGAAAGTCTGGAACGCTATCTGTTCGAACTGGGCCTGAATCACGAACAACAACATCAGGAATTGTTCCTGATGGATATCCTGGCGCTGATGGCGCGGTCACCGCTCGATCCGGCGGCCTATGAGTGTGAGCCGACGTCAGCGCCGCCGGAGCCGGACAAGGGCGGTCGGGCGACCTTCGGAAGCGGTCTGAGCTGGATCGGCGCGGACGACGACGGCTTCGCCTTCGACAATGAAGGCCCGCGTCATCGGGTGTTTCTGGAACCCTTCGGCCTGGACCATGACCTGGTCGCCAATCACGACTGGATTCGATTCATCGACGATGGCGGCTATGCGCGGCCCGAGCTTTGGCTGTCGGACGGCTGGGCGACGGTGAAGGCGAACGGCTGGATCGCGCCGGCCTATTGGCGGCGCGAGGCGGACGGGGGCTGGAGCATCATGACCCTGTCGGGACGGATGATGGTGGATCCCGCCCGTCCGGTGCGGCACGTCAGCTTCTATGAAGCCGACGCCTTCGCGCGCTGGAGCGGCGCGCGGCTGCCGACCGAGGCCGAATGGGAGGCGGCGGCGACGGCGCGACCGGCGTCGTTCAGCAACCTCTTTGGTCAGGTCTGGCAATGGACCGCCGACGCCTATCGGCCCTATCCGGGATTCCGGCCGACCGAGGGGACGGCCGCGGAATACAACGGCAAGTTCATGGCCAACCAGATGGTGTTGCGCGGGTCCAGTTTCGCCACCCCGGCGGGGCACGAGCGGACGACCTACCGCAACTTCTTCTATCCTCATCAGCGTTGGGCCTTCGCGGGCGTCCGGCTGGCCGCCGACCTGGCGGCGGCCGACGCGGCAGGCGCGGATGATGCGGAAACGGCCGCCTTTCGGCGAGACCTGATCGACGGCCTGTCCAGGTCTCGCAGGGCCGTGCCGCCCAAATGGTTCTATGACGCCGAAGGCAGCCGACTGTTCGAGGCCATCACCCGGCTGCCGGAATATTATCCGACCCGGCAGGAGATGGCGCTTCTGGCCCAGGCGGCGCCGGATCTGGCCGCCCGGTTCGGTCCGGGTGCGGTGCTGGTCGAGTTCGGCTCGGGCGCCAGCGAGAAGACCCGCCTGGTGCTGGACGCGGCTGCGGACCTGGCGGCCTATGTTCCGATCGACATCTCCCCGACCGCCCTGGCCGAGGCCGCCGGGCGGATTCGCGCAGGCTATCCCGGCCTTTCTGTGCGGCCGATGGTCGGAGATTTCGAGACCCTGGGCGACCTGCCCGCCGATCTGGGCGCCGGACGCCGTATCGGCTTCTTTCCCGGCTCGACCATAGGCAACCTGGCGCCGGATCAGGCGGTCGCCTTCCTGAATCGGGCGCGGGGCATCCTGGGTGAAGGCGCCCTGTTCGTGCTGGGCGTCGACCTGGTCAAGGACCCCGCGGTGCTGGTGCGCGCCTATGACGACGCGGCCGGCGTGACGGCGGCGTTCAACCGCAATCTGCTGGTCCGCGCCAACCGCCAGCTCGGCGCCGATTTCGACGTCCGCGCCTTCGCCCACGAGGCATCGTGGGACGAAGGCCGCCACAGGATCGAAATGCACCTGAAGGCGTCGCGACCCATGCGGGTCGGCATCGGGGGGAAGACATTCGACTTCGCCGCCGGGGAGACGATTCACACCGAGAGTTCAAGAAAATTCACTCCCGACACGCTCGCTGCGATGATCGAGGCGGCGGGCTGGCGGTTGGCGGACCTGCGCGTTTCCGCGGCTCCGTCCGTCGCCCTGGCCGTGCTGGAGAGCTGAATCGGGGCAGGAGCCGCGCCGCCGACCTAGATCGGCCGTGAAGGCGGCGTCGGTTGTCCGACGCCTTGGCCCTGCTTGTCGTTGCGCGAGCCGTGAGAGGCCTCTCCGCCCTTGCGTCCGGCCTGGGCGGCCAGGGTGCGATCCTGCGAGAAGCTGCGCTTTTCGCTGGGCACGCTCGCGCCGCCCTTGCGGGCGATCTCGCGTTGGCGTGCGGGGTCCATCGAGGCGAAACCACGCTTGGACACGCCCGAGGCGCGGGTGATCTGACCATCAGCCATCTTTGGTTCCTTTCATGACGGGGGCGTCGCTTGCTGAACTGAACCCCGACGGCCGCTTCCGGTTCCGAGCGCCGTCGCTTTTCGTGGTCCGACGAACCATTTGACTTTGTTGCGACTCGCGTTCGTTCGAACGGGACCGCTCGCCGGATGGCGTCGCATGAAAGAAAAGGCCCCGGAGATCGCTCTCCGGGGCCTCGTCTTTGGTCAGGAACGACGGATCAGCCGTTGTCCTCGCCGGGGGTCGGCGCGCCCGGCATGGGCGGCACCGGAACCTGGGGGGCGTCCGGGTCCAGCTCGGGCACGTCGACGATGCCGCGGCCGACGTGGCTCTTGTGCATGCCGTACAGCAGATAGATGACCAGGCCGACGCCGCCCCAGATCGGCAACACCATCTTGGCGTCGTGCGGCAGGTTCCAGAACAGGAAGGCGCAACCGGCAGCCGACAGCGGGGCCATGATCCACACCAGCGGCGTCTTGAACGGACGGTGGCGGCTCGGCTCCTTCACGCGCAGGATCAGCACGGCGATCGACACCATGAAGAAGGCGAACAGCGTGCCCGAGTTCGAGATGTCGGCCAGCTTGCCGACCGGGAACAGGGCGCCCGCGATCGCGACCGCGATGCCGGTGAACAGGGTGATGATGTGCGGCGTCTTCCACTTGGGGTGAACCCTGGAGAAGACTTCCGGCAGCAGGCCGTCACGCGCCATCACGAAGAAGATGCGGGTCTGGCCGTAGATCATCATCAGGATGACCGAGGGCAGAGCCAGCATGGCGGCGGTGCCCAGGGCGTTGCCGACCGCCGGATAGTTGATCTCGCGCAGCACGTGGGCCAGGGCCTCGTCCGAGCAGACCAGTCGACCGGCGTTCTCGGCCATGGCGCAGGCGGCCATGAATTTGTCGTCGCCCGGCTGGACCACCGAACCGTCGAGACCCAGCACCGGCTGAGCGCCGATGGCGGCGACGGCGCCGGCGGCGACCAGCAGATAGAAGACTGTGCAGATCGCCAACGAGCCGATCAGGCCGATGGGCACGTTGCGCTGCGGATTCTTGGTCTCTTCCGCCGCGGTGGAGACCGCGTCGAAGCCGACATAGGCGAAGAAGATCGAGGCGGCCGCGCCGACGATGCCCATGCCCGACGTGCCTTCCGGCCCGAACCAGCCGTTCGGCGCCATGGGCGAGAAATTGGCCCCCGATTTGCTGATCAGGGGGAAGGTCAAGACGATGAAGGCCGTCAGGGCCGCGACTTTGATGGCCACCAGAATGGCGTTGACGCGGGCGGATTCCGTGGTGCCGATCATCAGCAGGGCGGTCACAGCCAGGGCGACGACAATGGCGGGCACGTTGATGAAGCCCGCCCCCTCGGCCGTGAAATTGGGCGAGGGGATATAGCCGTTGATCAGGGTCCATGCCGGCCCCGCCGATAGCTGGTCAGGCCAGTCGAAATGGAGCGCGTTCTCAAGCAGGCCCATGAAATAGCCGGACCAGCCCACCGACACGGCCGAAGCCGCCACGGCGTATTCCAGGATCAGCGCCCAGCCGACCATCCAGGCCAACAACTCGCCCATGACGGCATAGGTGTAGGTGTAGGCCGAGCCGGACACCGGGGCCATGGCCGCCAGTTCCGAATAGCAGAGCGCGGCCACGGCGCAGACGGCGCCGGCGATGATGAAGCTGTACATCATGCCGGGGCCGGCCTTCTGGGCGGCGGCGGCGGTCAGCACGAAGATGCCGGTGCCGATGATCGCGCCTATGCCCAGCAGCGTAAGCTGCACGGGTCCTAGAGAGCGATGAAGCGATTTCTTCTGAGCCGTGGCCAGAATCGCGTCGAGCGATTTAACGCGCCACATGGGGTCCCCTCCCGATAATTTTTGCGGCTCGTGCCGCGTTGCGCGCGACGCTAGCGGCGGTCGAGGCCGCGCGCAACGCGGTTTCCATATGGTGAAGCTGTGACGACGCTTTCACGAGCACGCCGATTGCCGTTAGAGCCGGGGGGATGTTGCCCATTCATGCCGTTCTCGACGCCCTGAAGACCGCCGTCGTCGCCCATCCGGCGGTGGTGCTGGCCGCGCCGCCGGGCGCGGGAAAGACGACCGTCGTTCCCTTGGCCCTGCTGGATCAGCCTGGCGTGGGCGAGGGCCGGATTCTGGTGTTGGAGCCGCGACGCCTGGCCGCGCGCGCGGCCGCCGAACGGATGGCCGAGACCCTGGGCCAGGCGCCGGGCGAAACGGTCGGCTATCGAACCCGCCTGCAAAGCCGCATCGGACCGAATACGCGCATAGAGGTGGTGACCGAGGGCGTCTTCACCCGGATGATTCTGGATGATCCGGGTCTGGATGGCGTGTCCGCGGTGCTGTTCGACGAGTTCCACGAACGCAGTCTGGACGCCGACCTGGGTCTGGCCCTGGCCCGCGAGAGCCAGGCGCTGCTGCGCGAGGATCTGAAGATCGTGGTCATGTCGGCGACCCTGGACATCGCGGGGGTGTCGCGGCTGTTGGCCGATTCCGGGGGCATGGGCGCGCCGGTCATCGAGACCGAGGGACGGTCCTTCCCGGTCGAGACGCGATACCTGGGTCGCGATCCGGCGACGCGGATCGAGGACGCCGTGGCGCGCGCCTGTCTGAGCGCCCTGGCCGAAGAGAGCGGCTCGATCCTGGCCTTCCTGCCGGGACAGGGCGAGATTCATCGGACGGCTCAAAGGCTGGCCGAACGGCTGCGGGATCCGGCGGTCGAAATCGCCCCCCTGTATGGCGCCATGGACAAGGCGGCCCAGGATCGGGCGGTGGAGCCGGCGGCGGCCGGCAAGCGCAAGATCGTGCTGGCGACCTCGGTGGCCGAGACCAGTCTGACCATCCAGGGGGTGCGCGTGGTGGTCGATTCCGGCCTGTCGCGCGTGCCGCGTTTCGATCCGGCCAGCGGCCTGACCCGCCTGGCGACGGTGCGGGTCAGCCGCTCCTCGGCGGAACAGCGACGCGGCCGCGCGGGCCGGGTCGAGCCGGGCGTCTGCTACCGCCTGTGGGATCAGGAACAGACGCGGGGCCTTGTTCCGCATCAACGGCCCGAGATGCTGGAGACCGACCTGACGGGCCTGGCGCTGGACCTGGCGCGGTGGGGGGCGAAGTCGACCGAGGGCCTGGCCCTGCTGGACCCGCCGCCCGCTGGGGCCTTCGCCGAGGCGCGCAAGGTGTTGACCCGTCTGGGGGCGCTGGACGAGGACGGCGCCCTGACGCCGCACGGACGGCGAATGGCGCGGATTCCACTGTCGCCGCGTCTGGCGCATATGACGGCGGCGGCTTCGGACGCAGGGGATGCGCGGCTGGGCGCGCGGATCGCAGCGGTGCTGTCCGAGCCGGGCCTGGGCGGAAACGACGTCGACCTGGCCGAGCGACTGAAGGGGCAGGAGCGTGATCGCACGCCGCGCGGCCGCGACGCGGCGGCCCTGATCGACCGCTGGGCCAGGGCGGCGGGCGGCGGAACCGGCGGCGACGTCGATCCAGGCCGCCTGCTGGTCGAGGCCTTCCCCGAGCGCATCGCCCGCGCGCGCGGCAAAACGGGCGAGGTGCTGCTGGCGTCCGGGCGCGGCGCGCATCTGGACCCGCACGATCCGTTGGCGCGCGAACCGTGGCTGGCGGTGGGCGAACTGGGCGGCGGCGAGGCCAAGGACCGCATTCGTCTGGCGGCGCGGCTGGACGAGACCGTTTTGGAGACCGATCTGGCCCATCTGGTCGTGGAGGAAGACCGGGTGACGCGCGAGCCGTCCGGCCGCCTGACCCTGCGCCGCCTGCGTCGGATCGGAGCGCTGACGCTGGCGGAAAAGGTCATCGGCGCGCCAGATCGGGCGGCGGTGACGGCGGCGCTGAAGGCGGAATTCCAGACCCGGGGACCGGGCGTCATGCGTTGGGGCGAGCGGGCCTCGGCCCTGCGGGCGCGGTTGGCGTTTCTGCACGACCTCGATCCAGAGTGGCCTGATGTGTCCGATTTGGGCCTGACGGCGTCCGCCGAGACCTGGCTGGCGCCGTTGCTGGGCGATGCGGACGCCTTGACGGCCGTTTCCGACGGGGCGCTGGAACAGGGATTGCGGGCGTTGATCCCATGGGACCTTCAACGGTCCCTGGATGTGCTGGCCCCCGCCCGGCTGGAGACGCCGCTGGGCAGCGCGGCCATCGACTACGCGGCGGAGGGCGGGCCGCGTGTCGACATCCGGGTGCAGGAGCTGTTCGGGGTGAAGACCCATCCGATGGTCGGCGGCGGACGGACGCCCCTGACCCTGGCCCTGCTGTCGCCCGCGCGGCGGCCGGTGCAGGTGACGAAGGACCTGCCAGGCTTCTGGGCCGGGTCTTGGGCGGCGGTGCGGAGCGAAATGCGCGGCCGCTACCCGAAGCACCCCTGGCCCGAGGACCCGGCCAACGCCGAGGCGACGACGCGGGCCAAGCCGCGCGGCCGCTGACTACTCCGTCAGCGCATAGACCATGATCCCCGTGGCGATGGCCAGGTTCAGGCTGTCGGCGCGACCGCGCATGGGGATCTTCACATTCACGTCGCAGGCGGCGGCCAGGCGGTCGGTCAGACCGGCCTGTTCATTGCCCATCAGCAGCAGGGCGGGGCGGCGCACGACGCCGTCGCGGTAGCCTTCGGTCGCATCCAGGCGGGTTCCGATCACGCTGCCCGGCCAGCGCGTGCGCCAGGCCAGGAATTCCTCGCTGGTCGCGCGGCTGATCGAGACGGCGAAGACGGACCCCATGGTGGCGCGCACGGCCTCGACCGAGAAGGGATCGACGCAGTCGTCGATCAGGATGACCCCGCCGCACCCGGCCGCGTCGGCGGTGCGGATGATGGTGCCCAGATTGCCGGGATCGCGCACCTGCTCCAGCGCCACCCAGCAAGGGGCCTTGGCGGGGTCGATAGCGTCCAGCGGCGTCCAGGTCTGATGGAACACGCCCAGCACCGTCTGCGGATTGTCGCGGCGGCTGATCTTTTCCAGGATGGCGTGGGTGACGACGACGACCCGGCCGCCCGCGGCGCGCGTCTCGGCCTTGGCGCGGTCCAGCAACGGGTGCGGCCGCGCATCCTGGCCGACCAGCAACACCCGAGGGATATGTTTTAGATCAAGCGCTTCGCCGATAAATTTCAGACCTTCGGCGAGGAACAGGCCGGTCGCTTCACGCTCCTTCTTGGCGTGCAGCGCCCGCACCGACTTGACCGTTTCATTGGTCAGAGAGGTGATGACCTGATCCATCAGGCGCTCCAACGCGCGAAGAAGGACAGACCTATGGCGCGGGCGTCGGGACCGTCCTCGGACAGGGCCAGTTCGCCCCAGTCGATGCGCCCGCCGCGGTCCGCCGTCACCTGGGCCATCAGATGCGCCAGCGACAGGCCCGAGATTCGCGCGGCGTAGGCGTTCAGCAGCAGGAAATCCGCGTCGTCGCCCAGCAGGGCGGCGCAGTCGGTCAACAGGCCAGGCAGGTCCTCGAACAGCCGCCACACCTCGCCGGTCGGCCCGCGTCCGTATTTCGGCGGGTCCAGCACGACGCCGTGATATTTCGAACCGCGCCGAACCTCGCGCGCCACATATTTTCGGGCGTCCTCGACGATCCAGCGGATGGGGGCGTCTTCCAGCCCGGACTGGACCGCATTCTCGCGGGCGTAGGTCACGGACTTCTTGGAGGCGTCGACGTGGGTCACTTCGGCGCCCGCCTCCGCCAGGGCCAGGCTGGCCACGCCGGTATAGCCGAACAGGTTCAGGATGCGCGGGCGCTGAAGCTTGCGGACCCGCGCGTCCATCCAGGCCCAGTTGGCGGCCTGTTCCGGGAAGAAGGCCAGGTGGCGGAAGGGCGTGAACCGCCCGGTGAATTTCACGTCGTTCCAGGCCAGAGGAAAGGCGTCGATCGGCTTGCCCGAGAAACGCCAGCGGCCGTCGTCTTCTTCGCCCGTCGGATCGAACACGGCGTCGGCGCGATCGAAGGCGGTCGGGTCCTTTGGCGACCAGAAACATTGCGGCTCGGGCCGCACCACCGTGTAGCGGCCATAGCGTTCCAGCTTCCTGCCGCCGCCGCTGTCCAGCAGGGCGTAGTCGCGCCAGCCGTGGGTGACGAGGGTTTCGGAGCTGGACGACAGGACGGGAGCCATGGTCGGCAGATAGGCGGTCAGGCGGCCCGGCGTCCAGTGGCGCGCGTTTCACCGCCCTCGATGACGGCGGGAACGTCGGGCAGGTGGGGCGTCTTGTCCCAGGCGTGCGGTTCGACCACCAGCCGCCAGGCGGCGTGCATGAAGGCCAGGGTCAGCATCGACCAGTAGGCGGGCGCCGCCAGCATGTCGGCCGGACCATAGGGAACCCCCGCGCGCCGCGCGCCGATCAGGGTGGTGATCCAGGCCGACGTCGCGCCGATCAGCAGGACGACGATGGCCAACGGCGGCGTCGCCGGCGACACCTGGGCCGACAGGGACAGCAGGATCGCCGACATCAGCCAGGCCAGGGCCGGGGCGTGGGCCAGGGCCGACAGGATCGCCATGCCGAGCGTCAGACACAGGGACAATAGTCCGCGCCAGCCCAGTTCCGACGGCCTGCGGGTGTGAACGCCCCAGGTCTGCATGAAACCCTTCAGCCAGCGGCACCGTTGCGGCAGCCAGGCGTGAAGTCCGCCCGGAGGGGTTTCATAGGTCGGGCGCGCGATGACGCCGCTGGACCACCCCGCCCGCCACAGGCGAAAGCCCAGGTCGGCGTCTTCGGTGACGTTGTGGGCGTCCCATCCGCCGACCTGGCGCAGGGCCTCGGCGCGCAGGTGGTTCGAGGTTCCGCCCAACGGAAACGGCAGTCCCAACGCCGCCATGCCGGGCAGGGTCACCTCGAACAGGGCGGCGTATTCGGCCGCGAACTGGCGATCGACGAAGGGCGAGGGCGTCTTGGATCTGTGCTTGCGACGAATGCGAAGCGGCGCCTGGAGACAGCCCAGTTCGGGATCATCGTTGAACCGTGCGGCCGCTTCGCGCAGTTGCAGCGGGTCGGGATCGTCCTCGGCGTCATAGACGGTGACGAACTCGCCGGTGGAGACGGCGAATGCATGGTTCAGGGCGCGGGGCTTGGTGCGCGGGAACCCGTCGGGAACGATCAGCAGGCGCAGCCATTGGGGGCGCGGCGTGGCGCGGGCGACGGCCAGGGTGGCGTCATCGTCGGCCTCCAGCACCAGATATCCTTCCAGCCGCTCGGGCGGATAGTCGATCTGGGACAGGCGTTCGACCAGTTGCGGCAGAACCTCCGCCTCGTCATGCAGGGCCGCCAGGACGGTATAGCGCGGCCAGGTTCCGGGAGGCTCCTGGATAACGGGAGGTCGGCGGCTGGCCAACACCAACAGCAGTCGCCACAAGGCGGAAATCAGGAACAGGCCCTGTACGCCGACCACCAGACAGGCGAAGGCCCCGGCGGGCGCGACGACGAAGGCCGCCGTGGGCGCCAGGACGACGCCGATCGCCGTCACGGCCTGAAGCGGCGTGGGTCCCAGCCGCGCCGCGCTGTCGGCGACCGGCGGCCCCGTGACCTTTGTTTTCGATCCATCCGCCCCCATGACGACAGGGTTAGCGGTTCTTGATCCCAGGGTGAACCTGTTCGCGATCGGATAGGCGTTGCGGACGCCCGCGCGATTGGCGCGGCCGGTCGAATGCCGCTATGGAAGGCGCGCCTGTTCGGCGCGGAGCTTGAGTTGACCGACACCGCCACCCATTCTGGCCGGACCCGCAAGCCCAAGGGGGAAGGCCACTCGCGGCGCGCTGAAATCTTGGCCGCCGCCGAACGGATCTTCGTCGAGCACGGCTATGAAGGCGCGACGATCCGCAAGATCGCCGATGAGGTGGGACTGTCGTCCACGGCCCTCTATATGCATTTCTCCGAGAAGAGCGAGATCTTGCACGAGATCTGTCGCGAGACCTTCGAGGCTTTGCAGGCGACCAATGACGAGGCCTCGGCCGAGGCGCGACCGCCGGAAGTGCGGCTGCGCGGCATGATCGAGTCCTATATCCGCTTCGGATTTGACAATCCGAACGCCTATCGCCTCGTCTATATGACCCGCCCGGTCGAGGCGCGCGACGGCGCCGCCGCGGCGGCGCAGGAACTGGGCGCCGGGCTGTTCGCCTCGTTCCAGTCGGTGGTCGAGGAGGTGGCGGCGGCGGGGCGGCTGAAGGGCGAGCCGAAGGCGGCGGCCCAGGCCATCTGGGCGGCAGGCCATGGAGTGGTCTCCTTGATGATCACCAAGACCTATTTCGACTGGGTCGAGCGCGAGCGGTTGGCCCGGACCCTTTTGGACGCCCTGCTCGAAGGTCTGATCGAGCCGTGAAGCGCGCCTGGCCGGTCGCGATCTGCGCGGCGCTGATCCTGACGACTGGCGCGGCCGAGGCGAAACCGTCTCGGGTCATGTCCCTGGATCAGTGCGCGGACCAATATGTGTTGGCTTTGGCGCCCGAGCTGGACCTGGCCCTTTCGCCCCGCGCCGACGACCCCGACGCCTGGTTGCGCCGTGAGGCCGCGGGCCGACGCCGCGTGCGCCCGACGCTGGAGGCCGCCATCGGCTTCGGTCCCGACGTCGTCGTCCGCTATTGGGGCGGCGAACCGCGCCTGCTGGCGGCGCTGGAGCGACGCGGCGCGCGCGTGGTGACCCTGCGGGATGCGACGGACTTTGACGGCGTGCGAGCCAATGTTCGCGATGTGGCGCGGGCGCTGGATCGGGCGGAGCGAGGCGAGGCGACGCTGAACCGCATGGAGGCGCGCCTGGCTCATGCGCACACGGATCGCTCCCGCGGGACGGCCCTGTATCTGACGGCGGGCGGTTTCACGGCGGGGGCGGGGACGCTGGTCGGCGCCATCCTGTCGGCCGCCGGCTACGTCAATGCCGCGACGCCGGGGTTCGGGGCCGTCAGCGTCGAGCGGATCGCGCTGAAGCCGCCGACGCGCTTCATCCTGGCCTTTTTCGAACAGGCGCGGGCCGATTGGCGCGGGGCCGGTCGGCACCCGGTAGTGCGCAGGGCGGCCCAGGGGCGCACGGCGGCGCGGTTGCCGGGATCGGTGGTGTCGTGCCCGGCCTGGTTCGCGGCCGATGCGGCGGCGATGCTGGCGGATCAGGCGTGATGCGGCGGTCCCGATTGATCACGGGCCTGGCTGTCGGCGTCGTCGCCTCGCTGGTGCTGGCGGTGTTGTTGGGCGAGACCCTGTTGACGCCGGGGCAGTGGATGCAGGCCGTGACCGATCCGGTCTCAGGACCGGGCGAGGTGTTGTGGGCGGTGCGGGCGCCGCGTGCGGTCTGCGCCCTGCTGGTGGGGGCGGCGCTCGGCCTGGCGGGGGCGGTGATGCAGGGTCTGCTGCGCAATCCGCTGGCCGATCCGGGGGTGTTGGGCGTGTCGGCGACGGCGGCCCTGGGCGCGGCCCTGACCATCGTCGCGGGCGCGGCGGCCCTGGCGGGCGCAGTGGAGGTTTCGGCCCTGGTCGGCGCGGGCGTCGGCGGGGGGGTGCTGGTCCTGTTCGCGGCGCGGGTGCGCCAGCCCGAGGCGTTGATCCTGTTCGGCGTGGCCCTGTCCAGCTTTGCGGGCGCGCTGACGGCCCTGGTGTTCAACCTGTCGCCTTCGCCGATCGCCACGGCCGAGGTGATGAGCTGGCTGCTGGGTTCGGTTCAGAACCGCAGTTGGATCGACGTCTTGTGGGTGGCGCCGCCCCTGGCCTTGTCGGCCCTTTTGGCCGTGCTGGCCGCGCCGGGGTTGAGGATGCTGAGCCTGGGCGAGGAGACGGCGGCCGCCTCTGGCCTGCCGATGACGCGGCTGCGCCTGCTGGCCCTGATCGCGGCGACGGTGGCGACGGGCGCGGCCGTGGCGGCGGCGGGGGTGATCGGCTTCGTCGGCCTGGCCGCGCCGCATCTGGTGCGGGCGGCGGTGCGCGGCGATCCGGGGCGCATATTGCTGCCGTCGGCCTTGACCGGCGGACTGATGCTGGTGGTCGCCGATCTGCTGGCGCGGATGACGCCGACGGATCAGGAACTGAAGCTCGGGGTCTTCACCGCCCTGGTCGGCGCGCCTCTGTTCGCCCTGATCGCCTGGCGCGCGGCGCGGGAGTGGCGGCTGTGAGCGTGGCGCTGCTCAAAGGGGCGACGGCGCGGCTGGGCGGTCGGTCGGTGCTGGACGGCGTCGACCTGGACCTGCGGCCCGGAGACCTGGTCGCCCTGTGCGGCCCGAACGGAGCGGGCAAGACCAGCGTGCTGCGCGCGGCTCTGGGCCTGATGAGGCTGGATGCGGGCGCGGCGCCTCTGACCGCCCTGCCGGATCGGATACGGGCGGAACGGGCCGCCTATCTGCCGCAGGATCGGCGCATCGCCTGGAATCTGCCGGCGGTCGAGGTCGCCGCCCTGGGCGCGCCCTTCCTGACGGGTGAAGCGGCGCTGGAGCGCGCGCGGGCGATGTTGGAGGCTGTCGGCGTGGGCGCCCTGGCCGATCGCGGCGTGGCGGAGATGTCGGGTGGAGAACGCGCGCGGGTCCTGTTGGCGCGCGCCCTGGTCAGTCCGGCGCCGATGCTGCTGGCGGACGAACCGACGGCGGGACTGGACCCCGATGCGCGGCTGTTGGTGATGGAGCGTCTGCGAGCACGGGCCGACGGCGACCAGGCCGTGCTGGTCAGCCTGCACGACCTGGGGCTAGCGGCGCGCTTCGCCGACCGGGTCGTGGTGATGCATCAGGGGCGCATCGTCGTCGAGGGCGCGCCGTTGCAAGCCCTGCGGCCCCAGACGTTGAAGGATGTCTTCGGCCTGACTGGACGCTGGATCGACGGGCCGGATGGGCCTTTGCTGTCGACCAGGCGGGCCTAGTTTTCGTCGGCCAGATAGGGACGCGGTCCCTCGGGCGTCCCGGCGCGCAGATCGGTCGATAGCGTCAGCGGGGCCGAGCCGCCATTCAGGCGCGCCTTGTAGATGGTCATATTCTCCAGCACCCGCATCATATAGTCGCGCGTCTCGCTGAAGGGCACGCATTCGATGAAGTCCGGCGGATCGACCTGGCCGCCGCGCGGATCGCCGCAACGCGACACGAACATGGAGATGCGGCCCTCTCCGGCGTTATGGGCGACCGCCGACAGCAGATAGGACCCGCCCGAGTTCGCCAGCGTCTCTCCCAGGTGGAAACTGCCCAGCGTCATGTTGAAATCGGGGTCGTAGAGCCGTTCGGCCGAGAAGGGCAGGCCCAACTGTCGTGCGACGGCCGCGCCGGTGGCGGGCACGAACTGCATCATGCCGCGGGCGTTGGCCCCGCTGAGCGCGCGCGGGTCGAAACTGGATTCCTGGCGCGTGATGGCCAGGGTGAAGGGCAGGGGCGCCGCGCCCGCGACCTGGGGCGGCATCCGCACCGGGTACTGGCGTTCGGGCATCAGAAAGCCGCGCTGGCTGGCCGCGCGGCCGACCATCATCGAGGTGAACCATTCGCCATAGCCGCGCGTCATGTCGATCAGCAGCGCCATATCGACGGCGCCGGGAAGCTGATCGTCGGCGGCGTAGGCGAAGACCCGATACAGAGAGGTCTCTCCGGTCTCGCCCAGAATGCGCAGGGCGCGGATCAGGTCGTCGGTCTCGAAGCGCGCGACATCGGCGGGCGTCGGCACGGGATCACCGGGCAGGACCAGAGTGTCGATCCCGGCTTTTTCGGCGGCCAGTTGGCCGTAGAAGGATTGGATGTGGCGTCCGCCCTCGGCGTAATAGGCCTGGGCCGCCGCGCCGTCGCCGCGCGCCTCGGCCGTGCGACCCAGCCAATACAGGGCGCGGCCCTGGGTAATGGGCGTCGACGACATCTCGCGCAGGGTCTGGAAATGACGCGCGGCGGTGATCGGATCGTTCAGCTTGGTCAGGGCGGCCCAGCCGGCGAAGAATTCGCCATCCACCTTGCGGTCTCCCGAGGGGAAGCCATGTCCGGCCATGGCGTCATAGGCGCCGCGATTGTTGCCGAAACGCAGGGCGTCGAGGAAGTAGTTCTTGCGTTCGCGCCACAGCGTGTCCTGGCCATCCCGGTGCGACGGTGCGGCGGGCAGGGCCGACAACAGGGCGAACCCCTCGCTCTGACGACCGGCGGCGCGCAGGATGCGGACCCGCTCCAGCACCACGGCCGGGTGCATGGCCTGAGACGGGGTGAGGCCCGACACGACGCCGTCGGGCGAATAGGCGGTGCGCAGGGTCATGGCCGCCTGGGCCACGGCGCGCATATCCGATGACGCCAGATTGACCATGGCGCGCGTGGCCGGACCATGCGGTCCCAGCAACAGCATGGACAGGCGGGCGTCGTGATCCTCGGCGCCCAGCCAGGCGGACCAGCGGTTCAGGATGCGGGTCTGCTGGGCCTCGTCGAACGAGCGGGTGCGCCACCAGTCGCGAACCAGCCGCTGGGCCTCGTCGCGACGGCCGCGTTGTTCATAGGCGTCGGCCAGGGCGATCGCGCCCTGCACCGTGGTCGGCGCCGTATCGGCGAACAGGGCCAGGGCGGCGTCGGGCCCCGCGCCCGACAGGTCCAGCGACAATTCGGTCGCCGAGCGACGGGAATCGCCGCGCGGCCACCGCGCCATCGACTGGGACGCCTGGGCCAGCTCCGCATAGGCCAGTTGATTGGCGGCGGTGTCGATCAAGGCCCATTCGACCAGTTTGCGCGCCGTGGGATCGTTGATCTGCGACATGGCCAGGCGCGCGCCGCCGACATCGCGCGCGCGCGCGGCGGTCAGGCCCTGGCGGAAGGCGGCCGTGTCGGCGTCGTTCAAGACGCGCGGCTGATAGGTTGGAGCCGAATAGGGCGTCGGCTGGCCGTTCAGCGACTGGGGCAGGGGGGCGGTCGCCGCCAGGACGGTGGCCAGGACAGTCGCGATCATCAACCTGAATATCCCCATTCTGCGCGGTTGCGGCGCGGGCGACGCCGACCTAAACCTCCTGCGTATCGGCAAGGGCGATGAACGCTCTTAATCCCACACAGGCCTTTTGTTCCCATGAACGTCCCCCTGTTCAAGGGCGTGATCACCGCCCTGATCACACCTCTTCGTGACGGAAACGTGGACGAAGACGCCTTTGCCCGGCTGCTGGAGCGCCAGATCGCGGCGGGGGTGCACGGCGTGGTGCCCATGGGCACCACCGGTGAGAGCGCGACCCTGCACGCGGACGAACACCAGCGCGTGGTTGAACTGGCCGTCAAGGTCGCCGCCGGTCGTATCCGCGTGATCGCGGGCGCCGGATCGTCGGCGACCGACAAGGCGATCGACATGGTCCGCCATGCCAAGACCGTCGGCGCCGATGGGGCGCTGGTCGTCACCCCCTATTACAACCGGCCGTCGCAGGCGGGGCTGCTAGCCCATTTCGAAGCCATCGCCGAGGCGGTTCAGCTTCCGGTGCTGTTGTACAACGTGCCGGGCCGCACGGGCGTGGACCTGGGCAATGAAACGACAGCGGCCCTGGCGGCGCACCCGAACATCGTCGGCATCAAGGACGCCACGGGTGACCTGGGCCGGATCGGCTGGATGCGGGCCAATATCGCCGAAGGGTTCGCCCTGATCTCGGGCGATGACGCCAGTTGGCTGGGCTATCAGGCGGCGGGCGGGCACGGGGTGATCTCGGTGACCTCCAACGTCGCGCCCGAAGGCATGGTGGCGCTGTATGACGCCGTCGAGGCGGGCGATCTGGAGACCGCGCGTCTGTGGCAGGACCGGCTGATCGGCCTGCACCGCGCCCTGTTCCTGGATTCCTCGCCGTCGCCTGCGAAATACGCCCTGGCGAAACTGGGCCTGTGCGCCGAAGAGGTGCGCTTGCCGCTGGTCCCGACGCGCGCGGACGTGCGCCCGCTGCTGGATCGCGCCCTGGCCGAGGCTGGTATCGCCTGATGGCCGCCGAAAAGCCCAAGACCAAGGTGATCGCCGAGAACCGGCGCGCGCGCTTCGACTACTTTCTGGAAGACAATATCGAGGCCGGCATCCAACTGCTGGGCACCGAGATCAAGGCCCTGCGCGACGGCCGCGCCAATATCGCCGAAAGCTATGTCTCGCCCGAGGGGCGCGAGGTCGTGCTGATCAACGCCGACATCCCGCCCTACAAACAGGCCAACCGCTTCAACCATGAACCGCGCCGACCGCGAAAACTGCTGCTGCACCGCAAACAGATCGACCGCCTGATCGGCGCGGTCCAGCGCGACGGCCAGACCATCATCCCGCTGCGGCTCTATCTGAACGAAGACGGCAGGGCGAAGCTGGAGATCGCCCTGGCCAAGGGCAAGAAGCTGCACGACAAGCGCGAAACCGAAGCCGCTCGCGACTGGCAACGCGACAAGGCGCGCCTGATGCGGGACAAGGGCTAGATCAATCAGCCCGCCGGTTGGGCGTCCAGCACGCCTGGCAGAGGCGCGAAGGCGTAGGAGGCTGCGCCGTCGGGTCCCAGCGAGGGCCGCCGCCATGTCTGTTCGATCAGCAAGCCCCCGGCGGTGATCGCCGCCGCCATCGTCAAGGCCCAGAGCGCCGCCTTGCGCTCGTTACGGGTGAACGCCTTGGTCGTCTTTCGCATCCCAGCCTCCTGTGCGGCTACGAACGCAAGCGCCACAGCGCTGTTCCGCATCCTCGGATGTGACTGGCCCGATCGCGGATTCGCGTGACGCGAGAGCAACACCTCGGGCTGGCCGAGGGGGACGGCGACGGTCAGGCGTCGATCAGGGCCTTGGCGCGCTCAAAGACGGCGCGGAACATCGTGGGCGTCAGGCGGCCCGTATTCGTGTTCAGCCGCGAGCAGTGGTAGCTGTTCAGCAGGACGTAAGGCCCGACCCGCGCCTCAACGCCGTGCCCCGCCGGCGCTGCCGAGCCGGGCAGGCCCAGGGCCTTCAGCACATTACGCCGCGACACGTCGCCCAGGGTCACGATCACCTTCAGCCGGGGCAAGGCGTTCAGACGCGCGGTCAGGAACGGACGACAGGTCTTTTCCTCGATAGGCAAGGGCTTGTTGCCGGGCGGTGCGCAGCGGACGGCGTTGGTGATCATGCAATCGATCAGCTCCAGGCCGTCGTCGGGCCGCGCCTCATAGGCTCCACGCGCGAAGCCGGTCGCGATCAGGGTCTCATAGAGCAGCCAGCCGGCCCCGTCGCCGGTGAAGGGCCGGCCGGTGCGGTTGGCCCCGGTGCGGCCGGGCGCCAGCCCCGCCACCAGCAGCCGCGCATCAGGGTCGCCGAACGAGGGCGCCGGGCCGTTCCACCAGTCGGGATGGGCGCGCCGGTTCTCGGCCCGATACTCGACCAGGCGCGGGCACAGCGGACAGTCGCGCGGCGGTTCAGGGTTCAGGCTCACGCGCGGTCGTCCCGCGGCGCGCGCGGGCGGCCGACGTCCTGGGTCAGGTCGGCCAGGTCGATGAAGGCGTCGGCCTGACGGCGCAGGTCGTCGGCGATCTGGGGCGGCTGGCTCTTGACCGAGGAGATCACGGTGACCCGCACCCCCTTGGCCTGGACCGCCTGCACCAGACGGCGGAAATCGCCATCGCCGGAGAACAGCACGATGTGGTCCAGGTGCGGCGACAGCTCCAGCATGTCGACGGCGATTTCGACATCCATATTGCCCTTGGTGCGGGTGTGGCCTTGCGCGTCGGTGTAGCGCTTGACCGGCTTGGTCACGACGGTGAAGCCGTTGTAGTCCAGCCAGTCCACCAGCGGCTTGACCGGCGAGAACTCGTCGCCCTCGATCAGGGCCGTGTAATAGTAGGCGCGCACCAGCTTGCCCTTGGCGGCGAAGACGTCCAGCAGCTTGCGGAAATCGAGATCGACGTTCAGCGCCTTGGCAGCCGAATAAAGATTGGCGCCGTCGATGAACAGGGCGAGCCGGTCGGTGGTATATTGGGTCATGGGTCAATCCGGTCAGAGCGAATATGAAGGCGAGGACATCGCGATGGATGACGCCGTCATCGTCGCCCTCGGCTGCAATGACAAGGGGGTCTGGCGCGATTGCGCACAGGCGCTGGAGGCGGCCGTGGCGCGTTTCCGCTCGGAAGGGATCGACATCGTGGCCCGCTCGTCCTGGTGGCGGTCGGCGGCCTGGCCGGACCCGACGGATCCTCCCTTCCTGAACGGGGTGGTGATCGTGCGCACCGATCTGGACCCGCACGCCCTGATGGCGGCCCTCGGACGGATCGAACAGGTGTTCGGGCGAGAGCGGGGTCGCCCCAACGCACCGCGCACCCTGGATCTGGATCTGGTGGCCTATGGGCGGCTAAGCGGCGATCTGGAAGGGTTGATCCTGCCGCATCCGCGCGCGGCGGAACGGCGCTTCGTCATGGGCCCCCTGGCCGAGATCGCGCCGGACTGGACGCATCCGGCGGGCGGTCGCGCCGACGCCCTGGCCCAGGCGGCGACCGTGGGGCGCGACGCGAGACCGCTTCTGTGACGACGGGAAAGACGGATAGGGTCGGCCCCATCCTGTTGTCAGGCGGCAACCCCCAGATCCCCAAAGGATACGGCGACGCCCTGATCCGGGCCTATATCGACGCCCAGTCGGGTTGGAAACGCGAGGCGTGGAGACGGCTGGACGGTCTGATCGAGCAGGGGCCTGGCGTGCGCAGGGCGGTGAAGTGGAACGCGCCCCTGTACGACGTCGACGATCGGAACTGGTTCCTGAGCGTCCACGCCTTCGCGGATTATCTGAAGGTCGCCTTTTTTACAGGGGGCGTCTTTGGGGCCCATGCCGCCTGTCGCGTCCAAACAGGCCAGTGTGCGCTATTGGCATATCCGCGAGAGCGAGCCGATCGACGAGGCGTTGTTTCTGGACTGGGTAAGGCAGACCCCTCGTCTGCCGCCCGAGAGGATGTGGGAGGGATCGACATGCCCGATCTTACGCCGTCACAGCGGATGGATGCCCTGTTGGTCGGGTTGAACGACTGGCGGGGGTGAAGCCTTGGCGCGGATGCGCGCCCTGATCCAGGCCGCCGCGGCGCTAAACTTCGGCGGGTGACCCGCGTCGGGGCTGAAACGGCCCAATTGCCGCCTTCACCGCATTGCACAATGCGTCCCATCTCTATAGTTTACCGGGTTCACTCCCCGCGCCTCCCGAGGAATTCATGGCTCGCGTCACTGTCGAAGACTGCATCGAGAAGGTTCCGAACCGGTTCGGCCTGGTCCTGCTGGCCGGTCACCGCGCCCGCAACATCGCCAACGGCGCGCCGCTGCTGATCGAGCGCGACAACGACAAGAACCCGGTCGTGGCCCTGCGCGAACTGGCCGACGACGCGGTCGAGCCGGATGAACTGCGCGAGAACATCATCACCACCTTGCAGCGCGTCGATGAGCGGACCGAAGCCGAGGACGAGGCCGAAACGGTGGCCCTGCTGGCCGAGCCGCAGCACATGAACATGGCTGAGCAGGAGCTGATCCGCGCCCTGCAAAGCGACCGCGACGGCGGCCAGGAGGAACGCTACTGACGGCCGAGTCCGGCACAGGCGTCACCATTCTGCCGGCGCGGCCCGCCGAGGCTCCGCCGAAACCCAAGGCTGCGAACCTCAACGACCCGCCGCCCGCGCCCGAAGCGGCGGGCAAGCGCACATCCATCCTGCGCCAGTTCGAACTGGTCGAGGCGGTTCGCGCCTATGATCCGACCGCTGACGAAGACCTGCTGAACCGGGCCTATGTCTATGCGATGAAGATGCACGGCTCGCAGTTGCGGGCCTCGGGCGATCCCTATTTCGCCCATCCGATCCAGGTGGCGGGCATACTGACCGACTATCGGCTGGATACGGCGACCATCGTCACCGCCCTGCTGCACGACGTAGTCGAGGACACTTCGGCGACCCGTGACGACATCGCCGGAATGTTCGGCGAAGAGATCGCCGGCCTGGTCGAAGGCGTGACCAAGCTGAGCCGCCTGGAGCTTCAGGCCGAGCACACGCGCCAGGCCGAGAACCTGCGAAAGTTCATCTTGGCCATCAGCCGCGACGTGCGGGTGCTGTTGGTCAAGCTGGCCGACCGTCTGCACAATATGCGGACGCTGCAATACGTGAAGCCGGAGAAGCGCGAGCGCATCAGCCGCGAGACCCTGGAGGTCTATGCGCCCCTGGGCCGGTCGATCGGTATCCATTCGATCGCGTCCGAACTGGAAGAGCTGGCCTTCACCTATCTGAACCCGACGGCCCGCACCGCCATCGAGCGGCGGCTGGAGGCGTTGAAGCTGGAGCACGGCCGAGCCACCGACGGCGTGGCGAGCGAAATCCAGCGGGTCCTGGCCGAGGCGGGCGTGAAGGCCGAGGTCTATGGCCGACAGAAGACGCCCTATTCGATCTGGCGCAAGCTGCAACGCAAGTCGGTGGGGTTCTCGTCCCTGTCCGACATCTACGGCTTCCGGGTGATCGTCGAGGCCGAGGACGACTGCTACCGCGCGCTGGGCGTCATCCATCGCGAATGGCCGATGGTCCCCGAACGGTTCAAGGACTTCATCTCGACGCCCAAGTCCAACAACTATCGCAGCCTGCACACCACCGTGGTTGGGCCGGGGGGTCTGCGCATCGAGATGCAAATCCGCACCGCCGACATGGAGCGCGTGGCCGAGGAGGGCGTGGCGGCGCACTGGCGCTACAAGAACCACTCCTATGGCTTCGACAAGGAGGCCATGGAGAAGGCCGGCGGGCGCGATCCGTTGCAGAACCTGCGCCACCTCGTTCAGGTGATCGAACACGGCGAGGGCGGCGAGGACTGGGTCGAACACGCCAAGCTGGAGATGTACCTGGATCAGGTCTTCGTCTTCACCCCCAAGGGCGCGCTGATCACCCTGCCGCGCGGCGGGATGCCGCTGGACTTCGCCTACGCCGTTCACACCGAGGTCGGCGACACGGCCGTGGGGGCCAAGATCAACGGCGAGTTGAAGCCCCTGCGCACTCAGCTTCAGAACGGCGACGTGGTCGAGATCGTGCGCGGACCCAAGCACGACATTCCCGCCGACTGGCGCAACCTGACCGTCACCGGCCGCGCCCGTTCGGCCATCCGTCGCCACATCCGGGTGTCGGAGCGCGAAGAGTTCTTGAAACTGGGCCGCGCGGCTTTGGAGCAGACCCTGGTCCGCGCCGAGAAGAACCTGGCCGAGGTGTCGCTGAAGCCGGTGCTGGAAAGCCTGGCCGCCGCGTCCGAGGACGAGGTTTTCGAACAGATCGGCCGGGGGCGCCTGGCGCCGTCGCAGGTGGCCGAGACCCTGTTTCCCGCCTTGAAGGGACGGCTGAAGGCCGGGCCGGAACGTCGCCGCATCGGGGCGGACAAGGCCCGGCTGTTCGTGCGCGGCGGCGGCCTGACCCCCGGCGTCAGCGTCCATTTCGCGCCCTGCTGCACCCCGGTGCCGGGCGACCGCATCGTCGGCATCCTGGAGCCGGACACCGGCCTGTCCATCCACACCATCGACTGTGCGCGCCTGGCCGAATTCGCCGACGATGACACGGTGTGGGAAGACCTGCAATGGACGCCCGAGGCTGAGAACCGGGCCGTGGGGGCCGTGCGCATCCGCGCCACCATGCAGAATTCGCCCGGCGTGCTGGGGCAGGTGGCGACCGTGATCGGCGAGGCGGGCGGCAACATCCTGAATCTGGTGATGAGCCGACGCCAGCAGGACTTCTTTGACATCGACATCGACGTCGAGGTCGAGGACGCCAAACACGCCACCACCATCATGGCGGCCCTGCGCGCCAACCCCTCAGTCGACACCGTCGAACGGGTCAAGGGGTGAGCGCCGACCCGCCGTCCAACGCCGAACAGATGGCCGCGCCGTCCTATCGTCTGGCGGCGCTGGATCAGGATTTCCTGCTGGGCGACTCCATGCGCGGCGTGCGCTTCCTGATGGAGTACGCCAAGGCGGAAGAGGCGCTGCGGGCCTGGGGTGTGCGTTCGACCATCGTGGTGTTCGGCAGCGCCCGCATCGGCGAGACCGGCGACCCCGTTCACGCGCGCTGGTACGACGCCGCCCGCGCCTTCGGCCGCCTGGCGTCGGAACGGGGAGGGGCGCTGAGCGGCGAACCGGGCCAGCCGCGAGACAATGTCATCGCCACCGGCGGCGGGCCGGGAATCATGGGGGCGGCGAACCGCGGCGCCCATGACGTCGGCGCGCCCTCGATCGGCTTCAACATCACCCTGCCGCATGAGCAGGAGCCGAACCCCTGGTCCACGCCGGCCCTGACCTTCCGCTTTCACTACTTCGCCATGCGCAAGATGCATCTGGCGATGCGGGCCAACGCTCTGGTGGTGTTTCCGGGCGGTTTCGGCACCTTCGACGAATTGTTCGAGATGCTGACCCTGCGCCAGACCGACAAGGCCCCGCCGATCCCCATCGTGCTGTTCGACGAAACCTATTGGCGCTCGGTGATCAATTTCGACGAGTTGGAGCGCCAGGGCATGATCGCGCCGCGCGATCTGAACCTTTTCCAGTTCGCCGAGGACGCGGAATCGATCTGGTCGTGCCTGTTGGCTCACGGGCTGAAGCCGCACCATTCGATCGAATAGGCGGGTTTCCATCGCCCCCGGCCTGGCGCTATGGGAAGCCATGACCTCCGACGACGTCCTTGAAGAATTCCGCGCCGCCGGCGCCCTGCGCGAAGGCCATTTCGTGCTGTCGTCCGGCCTGCACAGCCCGGTCTTCCTGCAAAAGAATCTGGTCTTCATGGACGCGCGTCGCTGCGAGCGTCTGTGCAAGGCCCTGGCGGAGAAGATCACGGCGACCGTCGGCCCGGTGGACGTGGTCATATCGCCCGCCGTGGGCGGCATCATTCCCGGCTATGAGACCGCCCGTCACCTGGGCGTTCCCTCAATGTACGTCGAGCGCGAAGGCGGCGCCTTCAAGCTGCGCCGGGGGTTCCATGTCGAGCCGGGCCAGAAGGTGGTGATGGTCGAGGACATCGTGACCACCGGCCTGTCGTCGCGCGAGTGCATCGCGGCGATCCGCGGGGCAGGGGGGAATGTGGTGGCCGCCGCCTGCATCGTCGACCGTTCGGGCGGCCGTGCCGATGTGGGCGTGCCGCTGGCGGCCCTGGCGACGCTGGACGTGCCCGCCTATCCCGCCGACGCCCTGCCGCCCGAGCTGGCGGCCCTGCCGGTCGAGGACCCCGGCAGCCGCAGGTTGGCCAAGGGATGAGCCGCCGCGTCCGCCTGGGGGTCAATATCGACCACGTCGCCACGGTGCGAAACGCCCGCGGCGGGGCGCACCCCGATCCGGTGCGGGCGGCGCGGGAAGCCATCGGAGCGGGCGCGGACGGCGTCACCGCCCATCTGCGCGAGGATCGACGCCACATCACCGACGCCGACATCACGGCGCTGACCGAGCTGTGTCGGCGGTTCGACCGGCCTCTGAACCTGGAAATGGCCGTCACCGGCGAGATGCTGGACATCGCCCTGAGGCACAGCCCCCACGCCGCCTGTCTGGTGCCCGAACGGCGCGAGGAGGTGACGACCGAGGGCGGCCTGGCCGTGGCCGGTCACGAAGGCCGGATTCGGCCGGTGGTGAAGGCTCTGGACTCCGCCGGAATCCGCGTCAGCCTGTTCATCGAACCGGCGCCTGAACAGGTCGACGCCGCCGCCGCCGTGGGCGCGCGGGTGGTCGAGTTCCATACCGGCCGCTACTGCCACCTGCCGGTCGCGGAACGTCAGCCGGAGTTCGATCGCCTGGCCGCCGCCGCCGCTCGCGCCCAGGCCGCCGGGCTGGAGGTGCACGCCGGACACGGGCTGGATTACGACACGGCTGGGGCGATCCTGGCCATTCCTCAGATCGTCGAACTGAACATCGGCCATTTCCTGATCGGCGAGGCGGTGTTCGTGGGCCTGGACACGGCCATCCGGCGGATGCGGCAGGTCATGGACGAGGCCGTGTCATGATCGTCGGCGTCGGGGCCGATCTGTGCGACATCCGCCGCATCCAGACCTCTTTGGATCGGTTCGGCGACCGCTTCCGCAACCGCTGCTTCACCCCGCTGGAGATCGCCCGTTCGGAGCGCAAGCCCGATGCGGCCTGGAGCTACGCCAAACGGTTCGCGGCCAAGGAGGCCTGCGCCAAGGCCCTGGGCACCGGGATGCGCCGCGACGTCTATTGGCGCGATATCGGCGTGGTGAACCGGCCCAGCGGCCAGCCGACCCTGGCCCTGACCGGCCATGCCGCCGAACATCTGGCGCGACTGACGCCCGAAGGGTGCAGGGCCGAGATTCACCTGACTTTGAGCGATGAGCACCCCTATGCGCTCGCCTTCGTGGTGATCGAAGTCTTGCGAGTGTCGTAATCACGCTATACCGATTTCGCGCCGAAAGACCGCGTGCAGCGGCCGGGGGGACGATGAGCATGAGCGACGACCACAAGCCGCACGACGATCACCATCATGACCATGGCCATGACGATCACGCCGCGCCCAAGCCGGATGACCACGGTCACGGCCATGACGACCATGGCGGGATCGATCACGCCCCGGCCGCCGTCGAGGCGGTGAGCGACGGCCACGCCGAGCACCACGCTCACGGCCACGACGATCACCACCATGACCACGGTCACGGCCATGACGACCATGGCGGGATCGATCAGGCTCCCGCCGCCGTCGAGGCGGTGAGCGACGGTCACGCCGAGCATCACGATCACGATCACGGCGGCCATCATCACGACCATGGCCATGACGACCACGGGGGCATCGATCAGGCCCCGGCCGCTGTCGAGGCGGTGAGCGACGGTCATGCCGAGCACCACGATCACGGTCACGGTCATCACGACCATGGCCACGACGCCCACGCCGACAGCGGGGGTCACGGCGATTCCCACGCCCCGGTGGTCGAAACGGTCGCCGTCGCGGCCGCTGCGGCCCATGCCTCGGACAAGAAGCCTGTCTGGAGCGACCACGGCGACGCGCCGTTCGAGGAACCTGCGGCCCCGATCTATGACCGCAAGGCCCGCAAGAAGGGCAAGTCGTCGTCTGGCGGCGGCGAAACCGTCGAGATCCTGAAGACCGTCTTCTTCGCCCTGCTGATCGCCTTCGTGCTGCGGGTCTTCCTGTTCCAGCCCTTCACTATTCCCTCGGCGTCGATGGAGCCGAACCTTTACGAGGGTGACTACATCGTCGTGTCCAAGTGGAGTTACGGCTACTCCAAATACTCGATTCCGTTCAGCCCGAACCTGTTCCAGGGCCGGATCATGGCGCGCGCGCCCCAGCGTGGCGATATCGTGGTGTTCAAGCTGCCGCGCGACAACAAGACCGACTATATCAAGCGCCTGATCGGCCTGCCTGGCGATCGCATCCAGATGATCGCCAATCGCCTGTACATCAACGGACAGGCCGTCGACGACGTGGTGATCAGCCAGAGCCAGATCGAGGATGTGTTCGGGCCGCGTCCGGTGACCCGTCTGCGCGAGACCCTGCCCGGCGGCAAGACCTTCGAAATTCAGGATTTCGGCCCCGGTGGAGAGGTCGACGACACGGGCGTCTATACCGTGCCCGCCGGCCATTATTTCATGATGGGCGACAATCGCGACAACTCCATCGACAGCCGCTACGACCAGAACAGCGGCGTGGGCCTGGTTCCGGCCGAGAACCTGGTCGGCAAGGCCGAGATCATCCTGTTCTCCTGGTCGCCGGGGGCGTCGCTGTTCAATCCGGTCAGTTGGTTCGCCAACGTCCGACCCAGCCGCTTCTTCACCGTTCTGCATTGATGGCCGACCGTCGGGCCGAGGCGGTCGCCGCCCTGGTCCGGCGTCTGGGCCATGATTTCAAGGACCGCGCCCTGCTGGAGCGCGCCCTGACCCACGCCAGCGTGGCCGAGGGGGCGCCGCCAGGCCCACGCGGACCGATCGACAACGAGCGGTTGGAGTTCCTGGGCGATCGGGTGCTGGGCCTGCTGGTCGCCGACCGCCTGTGCCGCGAAAACCCGCTGGCCGACGAAGGCGAGCTGTCCTCGGCCCTGCACGGTCTGGTCGACAAGTCGGCCTGCGCCCGCGTCGGCGAACGGCTGGGCGTCGGCGAGGCGCTGCGTCTGTCGCCGGGCGAGAGCAAGTCGGGCGGACGGCGCAAGGCCGGACTGATCGCCGACGCCGTCGAGGCCGTGCTGGCGGCGGTATGGCTGGATGGCGGCATCGAGGCCGCGCGCGCCGTGTTCGAACGCGCCTGGGCCGAGGAACTGGCTTCGCCGACCCCCACGGCCCACGCCAATCCGAAATCGGCCTTGCAGGAATGGGCGCAGGGCCTGGGCCGACCCTTGCCCGCCTATGCCGTCGTCCAACGCACGGGATCCGATCACGCCCCGACCTTCACCGTCGAGGTCGTGGTTCAGGGCGTTGAACCCTTGACCGCCCAGGGGCGTTCGCGTCAGGAGGCGGAGAAGGCGGCCGCGACAGCCATGCTCAAACGTGAAGGCGTACTTTGACCGATCAGACCCCCCAGCGCGCAGGTTTCGTCGCCATCATCGGTGCGCCCAACGCCGGCAAGTCCACCCTGGTGAACCGGCTGACGGGGTCCAAGGTCTCCATCGTCACCCAGAAGGTCCAGACCACGCGCTTTCCGGTGCGCGGCATCGCCATGGAAGGACGGACCCAGATCGTTCTGGTCGACACGCCCGGCATCTTCACGCCGCGCCGCCGTCTGGATCGGGCCATGGTCGCCTCGGCCTGGGGCGGGGCCGAGGACGCCGACGCGGTGGTCCATCTGGTCGACGCGCAGGCCGAATTGGGCGCCGAGGGGCGCGAGGGCACGCCCGCCGACCGTCGCTCGGCCGAGGACACCGAAACCATCATCGCCAATCTGAAGGCGACGGGCGCCAGGGCCATTCTGGCGCTGAACAAGATCGACGGGATGCGCCGCGACACCCTGCTGGCCCTGTCGCAGCGGCTGTACGACACGGGCGTCTATTCCGAGGTCTTCATGATCTCGGCGCTCAGCGGCGACGGGGTCGAGGATCTGAAGGCGCGTTTGGCCGAACTGATGCCCGTGGGACCGTGGCTGTACCCTGAGGATCAGGCGGCCGATGTGCCGGTCCGGGTGTTGGCTGCGGAAATCACGCGCGAAAAGGTCTATCTGCGCGTCCATGAGGAACTGCCCTATTCCGCGGCGGTGGAGACCACGGCCTTCGACGAGCGCCCAGACGGCTCGGTTCGGATCGAACAGACCATCTATGTCGAGCGCGAGAGCCAGCGGCCCATCGTGCTGGGCAAGGGGGGCCAGACGCTGAAATGGATCGGCCAGAAGGCGAGGGAGGAACTGACCATCCTGCTCGACCGGCCGGTTCACCTGTTCCTGACCGTCAAGGTTGATCCGAAATGGCAGGACAGCCGCGCCCTGTACGCCCAATTCGGCCTGGATTTCGACGTCTGATCCCCGACGAAGTTTGATCAAGGCCCGCGCCAGAGGGTGACGGGGGCGGAGAATCAAGGCCGATAGCCTTTCGCCCCAAGAATGCAGAGACTCGTTTTTGTTCACGGTTCCCAAGACCGCCGGAGGCCACCCCCGGCTTGTTCTGGGTGGTCTGGCCGCCCTCGTCGTGGGCGGCTCGGCCCTGGCCGCGGTCGTCACCGCCCGGCCGGAAGGCCTGCCCTCTGCGTCCACGCGCGCCGCCGCGCCGCGCCCGCCGGTTCAGGTGGTCGAGGACCTGCCCCTGCTGGCCGCGCGACTGCGCGACAGCCGCTTCATGGGCGGCGTTCTGGTGGCCCAGGGCGATCGGGTTCTGTTCCGACAGGTCTATGGCAAGGCCGACTATCAGAATGACATCCCGCTGACGCTGGAGACCCGGTTTCGCTTGGCGTCGGTGTCCAAGCAGTTCACGGCGGCGGCGATCCTGAAGCTTCAGGATGAAGGCGTCCTGGATGTGCGCGATCCGGTCTGCAAATGGATTCAGCCATGCCCTGAAGCCTGGGCGCCGGTGCGCATCCAGCATCTGTTGTCGCACACCTCGGGCATTCCCGATCTGATGGCCCGGCCGGGATGGGGCGCACGTCGGATCACCCCAGCGACGCTGGATCAACTGACTGAAGATTCAAAGCTCTATCGCTTGCAGTTCGTTCCGGGAACGAAGGTTCGTTATGACAACGCCGCCTTCAACCTGGCCGCCGCCATCGTCGAAAAGGCGTCGGGCAAGCCATATGAGATCTATCTGCGAGAGGCGCTGTTCAAGCCGCTGGGGATGACCGAGACCGGTCTCGGCGACGCTTCGAACCTGGCGCGCGGTTACGCCAACTTCCCGGGCGGCCTGGCGGCGCAGGACAACGCCAACGTCTCCATCGTCATCGGCGCGGGCGCCGCCTATTCGACGCTGGACGATATGCTGGCCTGGCAGCGCGCGCTTCATCACGGCCGCGTGCTGACATCCGGCGGCTATGCCCAGATGGTCGCCGACCATGCTCCGGCCGAGGCGCATGAACGCGGCCGCGCCAAGGACCGTCTGTGGGGCTACGGCCTGTTCATCGACACCATCGGGCGTCGCGTGTCGCCGTCGCTGGAGGACCGGCAGGTGTTCCACACCGGCAGTTGGTCCGGGTTCCGCAACCTGGTGACCTGGCAACCTGAAAGCGACGTCACCGTGATCGTGCTGTCGAACAACTATCATCAACGCGACCAGGTCCTGCTGATCGCCCAACAGGCCATGGCGGAGGTCTTGGGTCGTCCCATTCCGACCGGAATGAAGCGTTAGCCCCAGGCCTCCACGGTCCCCATGCGGCGCGCGGGCGTCGTGGCGGCGGCGACGCGGGGTTCTGCCTCGGCGCGGCCGAACAGGTATCCCTGACCATAGGCCACGCCCAGGGCGGCGACGGCTTCGGCCTCGGCCTCGGTCTCGATGTGTTCGGCGATGGCGCTCAGGCCCAGCGAATCTGACAGCTCGACCAGGGTGCGGATGACGGCGCGGCCGCGCGGATCCTTGTCAACGCCGGTGACCAGCCCGCCGTCGATCTTGACCGTATCGACCGACAATCGTCGCAGATAATCGAAGCCCGCCGACCCCGCGCCGAAATCGTCGATGCACACCTTGACGCCGGCGCCGCGCAGGGCGCTCAGACGGCGATCGGCGGCCTCGATGTCCAGAAGCGCGGCCGTTTCGGTCACCTCGACGATCAGGCGGCGACGCAGTTCGGTCGCCGCCGAGGTCATGCGCAGCAGGGCGTCGACATAGCCGTCATCGGCCAGGGAGTCGCCCGAGATGTTGATCGCGACCTTCAACAGTCCGGCGCCCGCCTGTCGCATCCGGGTCAGGGTCTTTTCGGCCACGGCCAGGTCCAGCGCCTCGATCAGGCCCAGTTGCTCGGCCATGCCGATCAGGGCGGCGGGACCCGAGCCGCCGAAACGCGCCAGGGCTTCGAAATGGTGCACGGCCCGCGTGTCCAGGGCCACGATGGGTTGGTAATACAGATCGAAATCTCGGGCCTTGACGCGGGCGCGGAACGTCTCGGCCTCGGACACGGTGCGCTTGAACGCCTGTTCGAAGGCGACGTCCGGCCGCTCCAGGCCGCCGTCCCGGATGCAGCTCTCCAGGGCGAAACGCATGGCGCGCAGGGCCGAAACCGGCTCGCTCAGATTGATCCGCGCGGCATAGGCGCTGGACTGGATGTCGACCCCCTCGGCGGCGGCGGCCTCGCTGACCTCGGCGGCCAGGTTGGCGACCGCGTCGCCTTCGGCCAGCAGGGCGTAACGCTCCGGCGTCAATCGGGCGGCCGAGGCGCCGTCGACGGACGCGGCCTGAAGCGTGGCCTCGACACGGGCCGTGGCGCGTCGACCCTGTTCGCCCGGCGCCTGCGCCAGACCCGGCACATCGACGAAGGCCAACGACAAGGGGGCGTCTCCGACCTGTCTGGCCGCCAGATTGGCCTTGGTGCGCGCCAACAGGTCCGCGGCGTCCGTCACCGGTGGGGTTTCGGGAATCTCCAGCGGAACGGCCGCGCCGCGCCAGGACAGACTGCAAGACACCGCCGGAGCCAGTTCGGGCAGGACGAAGGCGTGCAGCACGGCGCGGCGAACCCACCCCGCAGAGGCGACGATCCGCACCTCCAGCGGCCCGCTTCGGGCGCCGGGCTTCAGGGCGGCCAGGGCCTGGATCAGCGCGTCTTGTTCGGCCTCGACCGCCAGATCGGTGAACGCCCGGCCCTTCCAGGCGGCGACGTCATCGCCTGCCACGACGCCGGCGCCCATGGCGAAGGCCACCCGCCCGTCGCCGGTCAGTTCGACCAGGGCGTCGGCGCAGGCGAAGGCGAAACCGAGCAGGCGAGGAGCGGCGCGCATAAGGGGCAAGCTAATCGCCGACCGATGAAGATAGCGCGTGGAAACAGGCTTAACCGTTTCCTGCCGCCATCACGCCGTTCGGTTCAGCGTCACCGCGCGACTGTCGCCCGACGCCGCGCGGCCGGTGGCGCCATAGGCCGAGGCGGGCGGGCGGGCCGCCGCGACTTCCTGCGCGATCGCCTTGACCAGGCCTTCCGAAACGATGCGGGCGGCCTCGACGGCGCGGGCGTGTCGGGCCAACACGGCCTCGAACGCCTGGGTTGCGGCGATCAGAGCCAGGTGATCCGCCGTCGGCGCGGGCGCCAGCAGGGCGGGATTGGCCTTCAACTGGGCCGACTCGCGGCGATAGACGTTGGCCATCTCCTGGGTCTCGGCCAGGCCGGCGGCCACGTCCTGAGGGCGTCGGGCCTCGAAGGCGCGGGTCTCGTTGATCAGGCGGTCGGTAAGGTCCTCGGTCAGGCGCGTCAGTTGACGCACGCGCGCGGTCGCCAGTTCGGGTCCGGTGCTCATCGACCCTGCTCCTGCATTCTCAGCATTTCCGATACGACCTGGTCGGCCAGGCCGATCCCCCCCGCGCGCACGGTCTGTTTGGCCATGGCGTCGATCATGAAGCCGCGCCAGGTCTCTTCCGCCTGGCCGCCGCCGAACGGGCCGTCGGTCGACAGGCCCTCGAACATGGGTTTCAGCATCTGGCTCAGGAAGCTGGCCTCGAACGCCTCGGCGGTTTCACGCATACGGGCGGTGGGCTGGGGGCGCTGAGGCGCGCCGGTCAGCAGGTCGGGCGAGACGGTCAGATCGCTCATCACATCACCTCGATTTCGGCTTGCAGGGCGCCGGCGGCCTTCACCGCCTGCAAGATGGAGATCATGTCGCGCGGGCTGACGCCCAGGGCGTTCAGGCCGTTGACCAGGGTCGCCAGCGACGTTCCTCCGCCAATGACGCGCATCTGGCGGCCCAGCTCTTCCTCCACGCTGACGTCGGATTGGGGGACCACGGCGGTCTGGCCCTGGCTGAAGGGGGCGGGCTGGCTGACCAACGGCGTCTCCTGCACCGAGACGGTCAGATTGCCCTGGGAGATGGCGACGGTGGAGATGCGCACGTTCTCGCCCATGACGATGACGCCGTTGACCTCGTCGATGATCACCTTGGCCGGAACGTCGACCTGAACCGGCAGATTCTCGATGCGGCTGATGAAGCCGGCCATGCCGAGCTGAGCCGGTGCGCGCAGGGCGATGACGGTGCCGTTCTCGGCCAGGGCGCTGCCCGGATAGCTGCCGTTAATGGCGGCGGCGACGCGCTGGGCGGTGGTGAAGTCGGGATTGCGCAGGTTCAGCCGCACCTCGTTCATGTTCGCCAGTTCGAAGCCGGTTTCGCGCTCGACCGTGCCGCCAGAGGCGATACGGCCCGCCGTCGGCACGCCGCGGGTGACCGAGGACCCCGATCCGCCCGAAGCCGAAACGGCGCCGGTCTGGATCGAGCCTTGGGCCACCGCATAGACCTGGCCGTCGGCCCCCTGAAGGCTGGTGACCAGCAGGGTCCCGCCCAGCAGGCTCTTGGCGTCGCCCATGGTCGAGACCGAAACGTCCAGCCGCGACCCCGGCGTGGCGAAGGGCGGCAGTTCGGCCGTCACCATGACAGCAGCGATGTTCTTGGTGTTGGCGTTGGCGTCGCGGATATTGACGCCCAGGCGCTCCATCATCCCTTCGAGCGACTGGCGGGTGAAGGGCGAGTTGCGCAGGGAGTCGCCGGTGCCCGCCAGACCGACCACCAGGCCGTAACCGACCAACTGGTTGGACCGCACGCCCTCGACGGCGGCGATGTCCTTGATCCGCGACTGGGCGGCCGCCGCGTCGGGCAGGGCCGCCAGGGCCAGGGCGGCGAAGGGGACGGCGAGGGCGGCAAGCAACTTCTGCATCGCGGGTCTTTCGAAAGCGACTGTCGATTAACCGCGATGCGAAATACGTGCCGGTAGGTGATATTCGCGAATTCAATGGCTTGATGTTCCGGCGTGCGCCTTAAGGGGCAGAAACTGCCGGGCCGTTAACCAAACGGTGACGGTGAGCGGCGAGGGTCCGGCATGGACTGGAGCGCCCGCCCATGAAGGTTACAGGTCCCGCCGGAACTGCATCGTCGATCCCTGGCCGCCCGACGCAACGCGCGGCGGGCGGGTTCAGCCTGTCGGGCGCCGCTGGATCGGAGCGAGCGGCCGCGGCGGGGGCCACGGCCGCGACGGGCGCCGTCGCCGATGTTTCGGCCCTGATGGCCCTGCAAGGCGTCGAGGACCCGACCGAGCGCCGCCGCCGCGCCATGCGCCGGGGCGGGGGCCTGCTGGATCGCCTGGATGAGTTGAAGCTGGCCATGCTGGGCGGCGAAGCCGACCAGGCGGCCTTGGAGCGCCTGGCGCGCGCGGTGCGCGAGGAGCGTCCGTCCGATCCCGATGCGGGCCTGACGGCTGTGCTGGATCAGATCGATCTGCGCGCGGCGGTTGAACTGGCCAAGGCGGAAATTCGCCGCGCGAGCGCCTAATCTCCGTACTTTGCGCAACATATCGTCTCTTGGAGCGGCGAGAGTGATGAAGAAATGTCACGTTGCGCGCGAGATGCCGGTTTGGAACGATCACGGACGCGCGAACGGCGTTGCCGCGACTCGGGCATTTCCCCTATAGGCGGTGCCATGCCGTAGGGGGCGTTTGATTATGAGCTTGGTGCGATGAACGCATTGGCGTCAGTGGCTTCGGAATCGTCGGTGTATCGGCCTTCCGACGACGAGCCGTTCATGAACGAACGGCAGTTGGCGTATTTCAAATCCAAGTTGTTGGCTTGGAAGGACGAGATCCTTCGCGAGTCTCGCGACACGGTGGTGAACCTGAAGGCCGAGACGGAAAATCACCCGGACCTGGTCGATCGCGCCTCGTCGGAATCCGACAGGGCGCTGGAGCTTCGGACCCGTGATCGCCAGCGCAAGCTGATCTCCAAGATCGACGAGGCGTTGCGCCGCATCGAGGACGGGTCCTACGGCTATTGCGAGGACACCGGCGAACCGATCGGTCTTGGTCGGCTGGAGGCACGTCCGACCGCGACCTTTTCGGTCGAGGCCCAGGAACGGCACGAGCGCCGCGAGCGCGTCCACCGCGACGATTGATCGGAGACCAGGCCGATGCGTCTGCTGCTCGGCCTGACCATCCTGTTTCTGGCGGCCATGCCGGTCCGCGCCCAGGAGACGGCGCCGACGCCCGCCGCCATGCGGGGCGACTATTTCTTCGTCTCTTCCACCGAGATCGGGCGCGGGTTTCACATCTATGTCCGCTATCCCGAAGGTTATGATCCTTCGGCGCGGCGCCTGTATCCGACCGTCTATGTGACCGATGGGGACAGCCTGTTTCCCATGCTGGCGCCGGTGCAGTTGTTCCTGCACTACGACGACGGTCTGCCTGAGATGCTGATGGTGGGCATCGCCTATGGCGGGTTCGATCCGTCGGTGAACCGGCGCAATATCGACTTTCAGACGCCAGGCGATGGGGTTGAACAGGCCGGGGCCGAGGCCTTCCAGCGTTTTCTGGTCGAAGAGCTGATCCCCCGGATCGAGGCGCGTTACCGGTCAGACCCCCAGCGCCGCATCCTGTTCGGCCAGTCGCGGGGCGGCGCCTTCGTTCTGTATTCGGCCGTAACGGACCCGGATCGGTTCTGGGGGCGGATCGCCAGCAATCCGTCGATCACGTCGGGGGTCGAATCCCTTCTGTCGCCGGCCGCGCCCGCGACGCGGCGGGATCTGAACCTGATCGTGGCCAGCGGCACGCGCGACCGTACGGACCTTCAAAGCGAGGCGGCGCTGTGGCTGTCGGACTGGGAGGCGAGGCCCAGTCGCCCCTGGACGCTGCACGGCGTGCGGATCGAAGGCGGCACCCACGCCGCCGACGCCCCGGCGGCCTATCGCCAGGGCATGGCCCGGCTGTTCGGTCAGAAGCCGGCGCTTTGACGCCGGGGGGTAAGCGCTTGAAACCGAGGCGGAGTCGATGCGTATCTTGAGCCTGGCCGTATTTCCGGCCGCGGCCCTGACAATGAAGAAGGCCCGAGCCTTCACTCATCGTATGGAGAATTTGAAGACTCGGCGCCGCATCGCGGCGTGAGCGGACGACCCGCGTCGCCTTGACTTCGCCGTCGGCGTGCCCGACCTAGCCGCCTCGCATTCAAGGTCGCCTGAACTCATGTCCGTCAAGGTCCGCTTCGCCCCGTCGCCGACGGGGAAACTGCACGTCGGCAATGTCCGCACCGCCCTGGTCAACTGGATGTTCGCCCAGAACGCCAGGGCCGGGGGGCAGGGCGGGTCGTTCGTCCTGCGCATCGACGACACCGACCTGGCGCGCTCCACGCCTGAGTTCGAACAGGGCATCGAGGACGACCTGGCCTGGCTGGGCCTGCTGTGGGACGAGCGATACAATCAGTCGAAACGGTTCGACCGTTATGAAGCCGCCGCCGAGAAGCTGAAGGCCGATGGGCGGCTCTACGCCTGCTACGAAACGGCCGAGGAGCTGGATCGCCGCCGCAAGGTGCAGCTCTCGCGCGGGCTGCCGCCGATCTATGACCGCGCCGCCCTGAATCTGACGGAGGCCGAAAAGGCCGCCTATGAGGCCGAGGGCCGCCGTCCGCACTGGCGCTTCAAACTGGATGGCAAACGGGTGGCCTGGGAGGATCTGGCGCGCGGCCATGCCGAGGTCGACACCGCCTCCATGTCCGATCCGGTTCTGGTCCGCGAGGACGGCCTGTTCCTCTACACCCTACCGTCGGTGGTCGACGACATCGACATGGCGATCACCCATGTGATCCGGGGCGAAGACCACGTCACCAACACCGGCGCCCAGATCGAGATCTTCGAGGCGCTGGGCGGGCCGGTTCCCCAGTTCGCCCATATGCCGCTGCTGGTCGGGGCCGATGGCCAGGCCCTGTCGAAACGCCTGGGTTCGCTGTCGATCTCCGAAATGCGCGAGCAGGGCTATGAGCCGATCGCCATCACCAGCCACCTGGGCCGGATCGGCACCTCGGACCCGCTGGAGGTCGCTCCGTCGATCCAGGCCCTGGGTACGGGCTTCGCCTTCTCCAAGATGGGTCGGTCGCCGGCGCGCTATGATACGGCGGACCTGGATCGTCTGAACGCTCAGGCCCTGCACGCCATGGACTATGCGACGGCCAAGCCTCGGCTGGAGGCGCTGGGTTGCGATCTGGGCGAGGCCTTTTGGATCGCGGTCAGGCCGAACCTGAGCAAGCTGGCCGATGTCGTTGAAATGGCGCGGATCGTGCGCGGGCCGGTCACCCCGGTCATCGAGGACGCGGCCTTCGCCGAAGCGGCGCTGAAGCTGCTGCCGGAAACCATCGACGCGGACGCCTGGAGCGTCTGGACCGAGGCGGTCAAGGCCGAGACAGGGGCCAAGGGCAAGGCCCTGTTCATGCCGTTGCGCCTGATTCTGACCGGCCAGGCCCATGGGCCGGACATGGCGGCCATGATCGTGCTGATCGGCCGCGAGACGCTGGTGAAACGCCTGAAGGGCGAGGCGGGCTGACGCCCGTCTCACCCTCCATTTTCATCGATAGCGATCAGAAGGCGCCGCCTTCTCGATCCGACGCAGTCTGAATTCAGGCGTTGCAGGCGGTGATTTCGGCCGCCGACAGCGCGACGCCCTTCCAGGAAAAGGCCGCCACAGGACCCAGACGCTGGGCCACGCGGCGACAGGCGCGCGCGGCGGGCTGGTTGGCGCCGCCCGAAGCGGTGCAGGTCGCGCCCTCGCAGCGCCAGGTCGCGCCGTCGATGATGGTGCGGCCCGAAGGCGCGCTGGCGGCGTCGGCCAGGGTCAGGCGGGTCGGCGACTGTGCCGGTTGGGCCAGGGCGGGAGCGGCGGCGAACAGGGCCGCGGCGATAAGCAGAGCACGCATGGGAGGTCTCCGATAGGTCGCGGGGCGACCACCGCCCCATGATCGCCCATAGTCCGTCCTCTTTAAAAACTGTCAAGACGAGTTTCGAAAGAGGACGGGCAGGCGACACTGACTGATCGGTGATTACTTAACGCTGATCATATTGCAAGGGCCGCCGTGTCGCACCCTGGGCCAGCAGGGCCACGGCCTCATCCACCGTATCGCAGACGTCCCAGGCTTGAAGGAACGACGGCGGGGTCATGCCTTCCTCGACGCTGTGCTTCATCAGGGCGAAGAAGGTTTCCCAGAAGCCGTTGATATTCAGAAAGATGATCGGCTTTCCATGCAGGTCCAGCCGTTTCCAGGACAACAGTTCGACCACCTCTTCCAGCGTGCCGACGCCGCCGGGCGCCACCACGAAGGCGTCGGATTCGTCGTACATCAGAATCTTGCGCTCATGCATGGTGTCGACGACGATGGTCTCGACGTCGTCGAACAGACGTTCGCGGCTGCGCAGGAAGGCGGGCATGATGCCCACCACCTTGCCGCCCTCGGCATGGGCCGCGCGCGCCGAGGCGCCCATCAGGCCCACCCCGCCGCCGCCATAGACCAGCCGCCAGCCCTGTTGGGCCATCGCCGCGCCGAAATCGCTGGCGGCTTGCAGATAATCGGCATGGGCGGCGTCGGACGAGCCGCAGAACAGGCAGACCGACAGGCCGTCGAAGGGCGTGATTTGGGGATTGGCGACGGACGACATGGAACCTCGGATGGATGACGGCGAGACACGACGGCGCAGGCGCGCTAACGAGTTGTGTCCGCCTGGCCCCTAGCCATAGAACCTTCATGCCGTCGAGAAAACGTCTGCTGTCGTCGATCCTGTCGCTGGCGCTTCTGGCGGCCTGTTCGAATGCGCGGACGGATCAGGCCCAACCCAAGGGCGAGGCCGCGATCGGCTGGGCCGCACCGCCGCGGATCGACGCGGTGCGACGCACGCCCAACGGCCTGACGGTGTCCGGTCGCGCAGCACCGGGCGCCCGGGTCGTGCTGCGCGGCGCGGACGACATGGCCTTCGCCGCCTCGGCGGACGACGTGGGCCGGTTCGATATCCACATGGGCGCGCCCAGGGGCGACGTGCTGCTGACGCCCGAGACCCAGACCGGCCAGGACGCCGCGCCCGCGCCCGAACGCCTGCTGATCCTGGGAGGCGGGCAGGGACCGATCGCTCTTTTGACGCCGGGCGCAGCCAGCGTTCGGCTGGACGGCGCGGGCGCGCTGGGCGCGGTCGATTCGGATGGGCGGTTTCTGGCCATGTCAGGCCAGGCCCAGGCCGGGTCCTCTGTGCGGATCACGGTGGACGGTCGGCCTGGCGCGGCGGCCCAGGCCGACGCCGGCGGGCGGTGGACGGCGGTTGTCGGGTCATCGACGGGTTCGGCGCGACTGGGTGTGGGACCGCGCATCTATGACTTTCCCGGCGATGGCGGCGCGACGGCCCAGGCCGCCCGTTCGGGCGCGGGCTGGCGCCTGGCCTGGGAGGTCCCCGCGGGCGGACGCCAGATCACCTGGCTGCCCGATGCCCAGGAATAGGCGCGTTTACGGGACGTTAACCAAACCGGTCGATCAACGAGATCGTCTTCTGTCTTTGAGGACGCCCACCATCACCGAACCTGATTTCAGCCCGGCGCGTGCGTCGGGCTTTTTTTCGTTCGTGTGTGGAGGAGGGGGAGATGGCTCCGCGGGTAGGATTCGAACCTACGACCAGCCGATTAACAGTCGGCTGCTCTACCACTGAGCTACCGCGGAACATGCTCGGGAGGCGGGCCTATAGCAGCGGGTTCGCGCGTCGTGCAATGGGTAATGCGGCTGAAAATGACGCTCATCTCGATCACCGACCCCGATGACCCGCGCGTGGCGGCCTTCCGCCATGTGAAGGAGCGCGACCTGACCGGCCGCGAAGGCCGTTTCATCGCCGAGGGCAAGGGGGTGGTGCGCATCCTGGTCTCGCCCGCTTCGCTCTGCGCGCCGGAATCGCTGCTGCTGGCCGAGAATCGGATTGAGGCCATGGCCGACGCCATCGCGAGCCTGCCAGACGGCGCGCCGGTTTATGTCGCGACGCAAGGCGTGCTGGACGTCATCGCCGGTTTCCCCCTGCATCGCGGCGTGTTGGCGTTGGGCCGCAAGCCTCCGGCGCGATCCGCCGCCGACCTGCTGGCCGCCGCGCCGCCCCAGGCCATGGTCGTCTGCGCGGTGGGGATCGGCAATCACGACAACATGGGCGGCCTGTTCCGCAACGCCGCCGCCTTTGGCGCCCATGCCGTCCTGATGGATGCGGCCTGTTGCGACCCCTTCTACCGCAAGGCCATCCGCGTGTCGGTCGGCGCGGTGTTGCGCACCCCCATGGCGACGGCGCCGTCGGTCGGGAGCCTGCTGGATGATCTGGAGGCGGCGGGGTTCGAAACCCTGGCCCTGACGCCGTCCGCCGCCCACCCGCTCAGCGCCGTGCGCGGTTCGGGACGCCAGGCCCTGCTGTTGGGTTCGGAAGGGCCGGGCCTGCCCGAAGCGGTGATCCGCCGTTGTCGTGCGGTGGGCGTGCCCATGGTCGGCGGCTTCGATTCTCTGAACGTGGCCGCCACTTCGGCCATCGCCCTGCATCAACTGACCCAGGTTCGATGATCACGGAAGCGTCAGGCGATTAACCTTTCGTCCACCTTGATGAATTTCCAAAATGTGGCAACTTGGCGCCACGGGTTGGGAAGTAGGCGTCATGGGCATTCTCTATTTCATCCATCGCAATGCGCGAATCGTGCTGGTGGCGGCCGTCGTCGGGGCGGCGCTGGGCGCGGCAGGGGTCATCGGCTGGATCACCGCACCCTTGGGCTGACGCCCAGGTGAAACCCTCAAGAATCAAGCTCTTTTCGCCCAGGGCGCCGAAGGCGTGGCTGGTGATCGCCGTCTGCGCCGGGGTCAGTCTGTGGCTGCTGCTGCATATGCCCGCGCGGGCCGAACCCGCGGGGTGCCGTCTCGAACTGAAGGTTCTGGGCATCGCTCAGGACGCGGGCATGCCCCAGATCGGTCATCCAGAGGACCCGGCCTGGGCGGACCCGTCCCTGGCGCGGTTGGCGACCTCCGTGGCGGTGGTCGATCATGCGACGGGCGCGCGCTGGCTGTTCGACGCCACGCCGGACATCAAGGCCCAGATTCAGCGGCTTGACGCCTGGATGGGCCGGGACCGGCCGGGACTCGGGCTGGACGGGGTCTTTCTGACCCACGCCCACATCGGCCACTATGCCGGGCTGATGATGTTGGGGCGCGAGGCGGCTGGCGCGCGCGGGACGCCCGTCTATGCCATGCCGCGCATGGGCGGCTTCCTGCGCGACAACGGACCCTGGGGGCAGTTGGCCGCCCTGAACAACATCGACATTCGCAACCTGGCCGACGGTCGATCCGTGAACCTGGACGGCGGGCTGACGGTCACCCCGTTCATCGTCCCGCATCGCGACGAATATTCAGAGACTGTCGGCTTCGTCATTCGGGGCGGGGACGCCGCAGCCTTGTTCCTGCCCGACATCGACGATTGGGATCGGTGGGCGGCGGCGGGCGGTCCCGGAATCGAGGCGATGATCCGCCAGGTCGACGCCGCCTATATCGACGCGACCTTCTTCGCCGACGGAGAACTGCGCGGAGTGGACATGGCGACCATTCCCCATCCTCGCATCCGGGACAGCATGGATCGGTTCGAAGCGAGCCTGACGCCCGAGGAACGGTCGCGGGTCCGTTTCATCCACCTGAACCACAGCAATCCGGCCCGCTATCCCGACAGTCCTCAGGCGCAGGAGGTGTCGCGTCGCGGCTTTGGCCTGGCCAGGGAAGGCGAGACCCTGTGCCTCGACAGGGCTTGAGCGGGCTGGATGAAAACTCGCGATGGAGGCCTGACCGGGAATCGAACCCGGGTGCAAGGATTTGCAGTCCTCTGCGTCACCACTCCGCCATCAGGCCGTAGTCCCGAAATCCGGGACGCCGCCATCGCGAGGCGCGTTCGCTATCAGATCGGATTGTCCGCTGCAACGCACGGACCTATAAGCACCACGCAATTCCGATCACGCCGCCCAAGGAACGCTTCTCGATGGATTTCTCCGCCGCGCGCAAGGTCATGGTGGACTCGCAGGTCCGTGTGAACGACGTCACCGATCGCGCCCTTCAGGCCGCGCTGATGATCGTTCCGCGTGAGCGGCTGGTTCCTGCCGAGCGCGCCTTCATGGCTTATGCCGAGACGGCGCCTGAGATCGCCGATGGCCGCAAGCTGATGCCCGCGCGCGACATCGCCAAGCTGTTGCAGGCCGCGGACCCGCGCCCGGACGAGCGCGCCTTGTGCCTGGCCGCGCCCTATGCCGCGGCCGTGCTGGCGCGCATGGGCCTGGAGGTCACCGCCCAGGAGACCGACCCCGCCGTTTTCGACGTCGCCGGCGCCGCCCTGGCCGACGAAGGCGTCACGACCGTCGTTGCGCCTCTGAGTGCGCCGCAAGGCGACGGCTGGGACTTGATCGTCAGCGAGATGGCCGCGCCCGTGCGGCCCGATGCATGGTTGTCGGCCCTGCGTGACGGCGGGCGTCTGGTGGTGGTCGAGCGGTCTGGACCCGTCGGCAAGGCGGTGCTGTATGTAAAGGGCCAGGACGACGCCATGTCGCGCAAGGTTCTGTTCGATTCCGCGGCGCCCGTGCTGGCGGAATTGGCGCCCGCACCTACATTCGCGCTGTAAAAGTCTCGATGTCGACGGGTCTCCATCGTCGCCGCGTGAAGAAAACTTAACTGGCGTCCGACGGCATCCGTCGTCACCAACGCCGACATGATGGTATCTTTGACGCCGCCTCCCCGAGCGTCAGGCAGGAACATATGATGTTGAAACGTTCGCGCGCGCTCGCTTCGGTCGCCATGGTCGCGGTGATGGCCGCCGTCGCCGGGCCGGTGGCGGCTGAAAGCCTTCAGGACGCCCTGGCTCTGGCCTATCGGACCAATCCGACCCTGCTGGCCCAGCGCGCCAACCAGCGCGCTCTGGACGAGACCGTGGTTCAGGCTCGGGCCGGGCTGCGGCCGACGCTCAGCGCCTCGGCCGAGGTCGATTACACCCAGACCCGGACGCCCGTCGTCGGCTCCAGCGAAACCGACTCGGTCGGCGCCGGGATCAACCTGTCGCAGACGCTATATTCCGGCGGCCGCGTCGGCCACGGCATCACCGCCGCCGAAGCCAATATCCTGGGCGGCCGCGAAAACCTGCGCGATGTGGAGCAGCAGGTCCTGGCCGCGGTGATCCAGGCCTATGCCGATGTCCTGCGCGACGTCGAGATTCTGCGCATTCGCCAGGACAACCAGGGCGTTCTGCGTCGCCAGTTGGACGAGTCCAACGCCCGTTTCGAGGTCGGAGAGATCACCCGCACCGACGTGGCCCAGTCCGAGGCGCGCCTGGCCCAGGCGGAGGCCGACCTGGCCAACGCCCAGGCTCAGTTGTCCGTGTCGCGCGCCGCCTATGCCGCGGTTGTGGGCCAGTCGCCCGCCACCCTGGACGCCCTGCCGAACCTGCCGGGCCTGCCGGAAGGCTTCGAACAGGCCATGGACATCGCCCTGCAAGACAACCCCGGCCTGCGCGCCTCCGGCTACGCCCTGCAGGCGGCCGAGGCCCGCGTGGCCCAGGCCCGCGCCGAATATCTGCCGTCCGCCCGTCTCACCGCTTCCTACGGCGGCGTCGGGACCTTGGATGACCCGGACCTGGCTGATCGCACCACCTTCCGCGCAGGCGCTTCGATGTCGATCCCGCTGTTCACTGGCGGCCTGAACCGGTCGCGCGTGGCCCAGGCCCTGGAGCAGGCCAACGCCGCCCAGATCGGCATCGAAGGCCAGCGTCGCAGCGTGCTGCAAAGGGTCAGCTCAACCTATGCCCAGGTCATTTCGGCCCGGTCGAGCCTGACCGCCGGTCAGGAAGCCGTGCGCGCCGCCTCGGTCGCCGCCGAGGGCGTGCGTCAGGAGGCCCAGGTCGGTCTGCGCACCACCCTGGACGTGCTGAACCAGGAGCTGGAGTTGCGCAACGCCGAGGTCTCCCTGGCCATTGCGCGCCGCAACGAATACGTCGCCCAGGCCCAACTTCTGGCCGCCATGGGTCGCCTGGAAGGTCCCGACCTGACGCCCGTCGACGTTTACGATCCGGCCGCGAACTACAACCGCGTGCGCGACCGCGGCGCCCTGCCTTGGGATGGCGTGATCGAGAGCATCGATCGCATCGCCGCTCCGTCCGTGGTCCCCGCGACCGATGCGCCGGACGCGCCGATTGACACCCAGTTGAAGGGCGAGGTCATCCGCACCGCGCCCGGCGCCTGATCGTCCCGACGAGCGGCGACATTAACCAAACAGGCGAAAACGCCCGTTGATTCCGACGGGCGTAGATGCGACGACTTTCGATGACCTCGGCGCGGCCTGAGTCCGCGTCCGATCCGCCGTACGGCTTCGTCCCCAGGGTTAAGACATGACCGACCAGACCGCCCAGGAACCGACGATGGAGGAGATCCTGGCGTCGATCCGCCGGATCATCTCCGAAGATGACGCGCCCGCCGAGACGGCCGCCGCGCCCGAACCAACGCCGGAGCCGGTCGAGGCTTCGCCCGCCTTGATGGATGAAACGCCCTCGGTTCAGGACGCGGTCGCCGTCGAGGAAGACGTGCTGGAGCTGACGGATCGCTATGAGGCGCCCGAGGCCGAGCACATCGGCGACCTGGACATCGCCGTCGGCGAGCCAGAGCCGGAACCCTTTCCGCAAGCGCCTGCCTTCAGCGCGCCGGCGTCTGAACCCGCCGCGCCCGAACCCGCGCCCCATCCGGCGGCCGACGACAGCCTGGTCGGCGACAGCGCCGCGACCAGCGCCGCCTCGGCCTTCGCCGGCCTGGCCGCATCGTTGCGCCAGCCCGAACCGGCGGCGTTCAGCGGCGGAACCGGGCCGACCGTCGACGATCTAGCCCGCCAACTGTTGCGCCCCATGTTGAAGGAATGGCTGGACGCCAACCTGCCCGCCATCGTCGAGGCCCAGGTACGCAAGGAAGTCGAACGCATCGCCCGCTCGGCCGGCTGACCTTCACCTGCGACCTGATCTCTACTAGATCACCACAGGGCGGCTCCGGCGGGGCCGCCCTTTCTCTTTCTCAAGGCGCCCTCAAGCCGCGAAACCTCTCAGGTCGAGCGACAGGGCAAGAAAAATGACCATGCTGGACAAGACTTTCGACCCGAAATCCGCCGAGCCGCGCCTCTATGCGATGTGGGAGGACAGCGGCCTGTTCGCGCCGCGCACCGAGGGGGCGACGGGGACCTATTCGATCGTCATCCCGCCGCCGAACGTGACCGGTTCGCTGCACATCGGCCACGCGCTGAACAATACGCTGCAAGACATCCTGATCCGCTATCAGCGGATGCGCGGCAAGGCGGCCCTGTGGCTGCCGGGCACGGACCACGCGGGCATCGCCACCCAGATGGTGGTTGAGCGTCAGTTGGCCGCCGCGGGCAATGTCAGCCGCCGCGACATGGGCCGCGACGCCTTCGTGGAGACCGTCTGGAAGTGGAAGGCCGAGTCCGGCGGCAATATCGTGCGCCAACTGCGCCGTCTGGGCGCGAGCTGCGACTGGAGCCGGGAGCGGTTCACCCTGGACGACGGACTGTCGGCCGCCGTGCGCAAGGTCTTTGTCCAGTTGCACAAACAGGGCCTGATCTATCGCGACAAGCGGCTGGTGAACTGGGATCCGCACTTCCAGACCGCCATCTCGGACCTGGAGGTTGAGCAGAAGGAGGTCGACGGCGCCTATTGGCATTTCGCCTATCCGCTGGCCGACGGCGTGACCTACGAACACCCGGTCGCCTTCGATGACGACGGTGAGCCGACCGAATACGAGACCCGCGACCACATCATCGTGGCCACCACCCGGCCCGAGACCATGCTGGGCGATACCGGCGTGGCCGTGCATCCGGGCGATGCGCGCTATGCGGGCCTGGTCGGCAAGGATGTGATTCTGCCGATCACCGGCCGTCGCATCCCCATCGTCGCCGACGACTACGCCGACCCGACAAAGGGGTCCGGCGCGGTGAAGATCACGCCCGCGCACGACTTCAACGACTTCCAGGTCGGTAAGCGGGCGGGGCTGGCGGCCCTGAACGTCATGGACGCCTTTGGCCGCATCACCGCCGCCGACGCGCCCGACGTGCCCGCGGACTATGAGGGCATGGACCGCTTCGCCGCCCGCAAGGCCATCGTCGCCCGCGCCGAGGCCGAAGGTTGGCTGAAACAGATCGAGAAGACCCGCCACATGGTCCCGCACGGCGACCGTTCGGGTGTGGTCATCGAGCCGTGGCTGACGGACCAGTGGTACGTCGACGCCCACACCCTGGCCCAGCCCGCGCTGAAGGCCGTGGAGCGGGGCGACACTGTCTTCGAGCCGAAGAGCTATGAGAAGATCTATTTCGAATGGCTGCGCAACATCGAGCCGTGGTGCATTTCTCGCCAGCTCTGGTGGGGCCATCGTATCCCGGCCTGGTACGGGCCGGATGGCCAGATCTTCGTCGCCGAGACCGAAGAAGAGGCGCGTGCGCAGGCCGGCGACCTGCCGCTGATCCAGGACGAGGATGTTCTGGACACCTGGTTCAGTTCGGCCCTGTGGCCGTTCTCGACCATGGGCTGGCCCGAACAGACCGACGATCTGAAACGCTTCTATCCGACCAGCGATCTGGTGACGGCGGCCGACATCATCTTCTTCTGGGTCGCCCGGATGATGATGATGGGCCTCCATTTCACCGACGAGGTCCCGTTCAAACGGGTCATCATCAACGGCCTGGTCCGCGACGAGAAGGGCCAGAAGATGTCGAAGTCCAAGGGCAATGTTATCGACCCCCTGGTCATCATCGACGAGGTCGGGGCCGACGCCTTGCGCTTCACCATGGCCATTCTGTCGGGCACGCGCGACATCAAGCTGTCGCGCCAACGTATTGAAGGTTATCGCAACTTTGGCACCAAGCTGTGGAACGCCGCCCGCTTCGCCCAGATGAATGAGGCGCGCCGCGTGGATGGTTTCGATCCGGCGGCCGTCGAACAGACGATCAATCGCTGGGTTCGGCACGAACTGGTCGAGGCCGAACGCGCTGTGTCCACGGCCCTGGAGGGCGGGCGGTTCGATGAGGCGGCGTCCAGCCTCTATCGCTTCGTCTGGAACGTCTTCTGCGACTGGTATCTGGAGCTGGCCAAGCCGATCTTCGGCGGCGCCGACGCTGCGGCCAAGGCCGAAACCCGGGCCATGACGGCCTGGACTCTGGACCAGACGCTGAAGCTGATGCACCCGGTCATGCCCTTCATCACCGAAGAGCTGTGGGATCAGTTGGCCGATGCGGGCGCGGCGCGGACCGAGCCGATGCTGTTGGGCGCCGCCTGGCCCGAACTGCCGAACGATTTCCGCGATGCGGCGGCCGCCGATGAGATCAACTGGTTGATCCATCTGGTCACGACCATCCGCTCCAGCCGCGCCGAGATCGGCGCGCCGCCGGGGGCGAAACTGCCGTTCGCGGTGATCAATCCGACCGAAGAGACCTGGTCGCGCTTCGACCGGCATCGCGGCCTGATCGAGACCCTGGGCCGGGTGACGGGCGTGGATCGCGTCAGCGCGCGGCCCGACGGAGCGATCGTGTTGGTCGCTAGCGGCGCCACGGTCGCCCTGACCCTGGCGGGGATGATCGATGTCACCGCCGAACGCACGCGCCTGAAGAAGGAGATCGCCGCCTTCGACAGCGATGTGGCCCACGTCAGAAAGAAGCTGGACAATCCCAACTTCGTCGCTCGCGCCGATCCTGCGGTGATCGAGGAGAACCGCGCCAAACTGGCCGAGGCCGAGGCGGGCAAGGCGCGGCTGGAAACCGCCCTGGCCGGTCTGGACGCCCTGGAGTGAGCCGCGTTCGCCTGGATCACCTGCTGGTCGCGCGTGGTCTGGCCGAAAGCCGCGCGCGCGCAAGGGCGGCGATCGAGGCGGGCGGGGTGACCGTCGACGGCGTTCCCGCCAAGGCGGCGTCGCAAAAGGTCGAGGAAGAGGCAGCGGTCGACTATGTCGAGGCGCACCGCTTCGTCGGTCGCGGCGCCTTGAAGCTGGATCACGCCCTGACCCTGTGGCCGGTGAGCGTCGAAGGTCGAACGGCGCTGGATGTCGGCGCCTCTACAGGCGGTTTCACCGAGGTGCTGCTGGAACGCGGCGTGCGCCGGGTCCATGCCGTCGATGTGGGGCAGGGGCAGTTGCACCCGCGTCTGGCCGCCGATCCGCGCGTGAGGAATCTGGAGCGGACCGACGCCCGCGACCTGGACGCCGCGATGATCTCGGAACCGGTCGATCTGGTCGTTTGCGACGCCAGTTTCATCAGCTTGGCCAAGGTCTTGCCCGCCGCCCTGTCGCTGGCGGCCCCAGGCGCGGATCTGGTGACCCTGGTCAAGCCGCAGTTCGAGATGGACCGCCGCGCCGATGTCGGACGGGGCGGGGTGGTGCGCGACGCCGAGGCGCGCGAGGCGGCCCTGGCGCGGGTCGTCTCCTGGCTGCGAGACCTGGACTGGCGTGTCCGTGAAACCGCCGACAGCCCTATCGTCGGCGGCGACGGCAACCACGAATTCCTGCTCTGGGCCAGCCGCGACTAGCCCGTCGCGAGCGTTAGCGACCCATCATCGTCGCTCAAGCAGCGAGCGACCGCGTCGCGAGCGTTAGAGGTCCACAAAAAAGGAAAACCGCCGACGGAAATTTCCGCCGGCGGCTCCGTCACGTCGTCAACTGCCAGGGGGGCTGGATGTTAATCGACGACGCGATAACGGCCCGAACCGTCACGGCAACTGCGCACATAGCGCGTCTCGTAACGGCCGTCGGGAAGACGGATGCGGCTTTCGGCCAGACGGCAGTCGTCGCCATAGCCGTCGCGGCTGTCATAGCTGGAGCCGCGATCGTAAGTGCGGTCATAGTCGTCATAGCCGCGCCGGTCGTAGCGGTCGTCATACCGGTCGTAGCTGTAGCTGTTGTCGTAGCGGCGGTCGTAGTTCGAATAGCCCCGGCCTTGGTCGTAATAGCCCTGAGTGCGGCACGCTTCGCTGGACGAGCGGCCGACGTTGGCGCCGACCACGGCCCCCAGAACGCCGCCCAGGACGCTGCCTTCGGTGCGGCGTCCGCGCGCGGCCAGTTGCGACCCCAGGACGGCCCCGGCCGTGGCGCCGATGGCCGCGCCCGCGCCGGTTCGGCCGTCGCGATAGCAGGGGTCCTGGCTGTACCGGCGGTCATAGTCGTAGCCGCGCCCGTATTGGCCTGAACCATAGTTCTGGGCGTAGCCGTAACCGTTCGAATAATAGGCCGACTGGGCCGAGGCCGCGCCCGGAACCGCGATGGCGGCGATCAGGGCGGCGGCGGCGATCTTGGTCTTGGCGCCGGTCATCGGTGCCCTCCCTTTCTGGTCTGAACTGGTCGCTGAACGGCATGGACCATTCGCGTTGGGTCCAGAGGTAGTTCGTCCAAGCTGAACGGACTTTGATCGGGCCGTTCATCTTCGTTCATGTTTCGCCGCGTCGCGCGGGCGGCTAGAAGCGCGAACATGCGCGAGACCCTGACCATTTCCCACATCGGCGGCCAGGGCGACGGCGTCGCGCGGACGGAGCGCGGGCCGGTGTTCGCGCCCCTGACCCTGCCGGGCGAGGTGATCCGCGCCGAGGTCCGGGACGGACGGGCCGAGGCGGTCGAGATCGTGACGCCCAGCCCCGACCGGATCGCGCCCGTGTCGCCGCAATACGGAGATTGCGGCGGGTGTTCGCTGCAACACTGGGCCTCGACGCCATATCTGCAATGGAAGCGTGAACAGGTCCGCGCCGCCCTGGCGCGCGAGGGGATCGAGACCGAGGTCGAGGCGACGGTGGCGACGCCGCCGGGGTCGCGGCGACGGTTGGCGCTGCACGCGCGGCGCGGGCCGGACGGCCGCGCGATCCTGGGTTTCAAGGCGCGCAAGTCCTGGCGGCTGGTTGAGGTGAACGCCTGTCCTGTGGCGGACCCGCGGATCGTGGCGGCCATCCCGGCCTTGGCGCGGGTGGCCGAGGCGTTTCTGGAGCATCCGAAATCGGCGCCGACGCTGCACGTCACCTGGACTCTGGACGGGCTGGACGTGGATGTGACGGGCGTCGAGCGCCGCTCGGGCGGCCTGTCGGCGGACGCCAGGATGAGGGCGATCACGGCGGCGGCCCAGGCCGATCTGGCGCGGCTCAGTCTGGCGGGCGAGACCCTGGTCATGGCGCGTCGACCCAGGGTGGCGTTCGGCCCGGCGACCGTGCCCCTGCCGGCGGGCGGCTTCCTGCAAGCCGTGCCCCAGGCCGAGACTGCGATGGTGGAACGGGCGGTTGAGGCGGTGAGGGGGGCCGGCAAGATCGCTGATCTGTTCTGCGGGGCGGGGACCTTCACCTTTCCCCTGGCGACCGCGGCGCCGGTGCTGGCGGCGGACGCCTCGGCCGAGGGGATCGCGGCGCTGAAGGCGGGCATAGGCGCGGCGCGCGGATTGAAGCCGATCACGGCCCAGGCGCGCGACCTGTTCCGACGCCCGCTCAGCCCATATGACCTGAAGGGCTGCGACGCCGTGGTCTTCGATCCGCCGCGCGCCGGGGCGGCCGAACAGACCGCCCAGATCGCCCAGACCAAGGCGCAGGTGGTGGTCGGCGTATCCTGCAATCCGACGACCTTCGCGCGGGACGCCCGCATCCTGATCGACGCCGGTTTCCGGCTGGAACGAGCGACGCCGGTGGACCAGTTCCTGTGGTCGGCGCACGTCGAACTGGTCGGGGTGTTCAGGCGCTAGGCGGCGGGTCTTTCTAGCAGGTCGAACAGGTCCATCTGCTGTTTGGCGTCGGCCGGAACGCGGAACTGGGTCTCGTCCAACGGGCGGCGCGGCGTGTCCAGGCCGAGGCGTTTGACGGCGGCCTTGAAGCGTGTGGCGATCAATTCGGCGACGGGACCAGTTCCCTTCATGCGCTGGGACCAGTCGGGGTCGTAGTCGCGCCCGCCGCGCGTCTGGCGGATCAGGGACATGACGCGTCCGGCGCGGTCGGGCCGGGCGTCGGCCAGCCATTCGCGAAACAGGTCCTTGATCTCCAGCGGCAGGCGCAGGGTGACATACATGGCCGATGTCGCGCCGGCCGCCGCCGCGGCCTCCAGCACCGATTCCAGCTCATGGTCGTTCAGGCCGGGAATGACCGGGGCGAAACCGACGCCGACGGGGCAGCCCGCATCGGCCAGGATGCGGATCGCCTCCAGCCGCTTGGCCGGGGTCGAGGCGCGCGGCTCCATGGCGCGGGCCAGACCGCGATCCAGGGTGGTGACGGAGACGAAGGCCGAGGCCAGGCCCGCCCGGCCCATTTCGCCCAGGATGTCGGCGTCGCGGGCGATCAGCACCGACTTGGTGATGATGGAGAAGGGGTGACGGAACCGTCGCAGCACCTCCAGCACCGATCGCGTGGACTTCAAATCCCGTTCGACCGGCTGATAGGGATCGGTGTTGCCGCCTATGTGGATGCGTTTGCAGCGGTATCGGGGCTTGCACAGCTCCTGTTCCAGCAGACGCGCGGCCTCGGGCTTGAAGAAGAGCCGACTCTCGAAATCCAGGCCCGGGGATAGGCCCATCCAGGCATGGGACGGACGGGCGTAGCAGTAGATGCAGCCATGTTCACAGCCCTTGTAGGGGTTGATGGATCGGTCGAAGCCGACGTCGGGGCTGGTGTTGCGGGCGATGATCGTCCGCGCTTTCTCCGGCGTCAGGGTGGTGCGGAGAGGGGGCGTTTCCGCGTCGTCGGCGGTCCAGCCGTCATCGAACGCTTCGACCTGCGCCGCCTCATACCGCCCGCTGGCGTTGGATCTGGCCCCTCGTCCCTTCATCGGCAGTTTCGCCATGACGAGACCATACGTCGCGAACAGAACAAAGCAAGAACATTTTGTTCCGCCCTGACGAAGGGGGCGTTGCCTCACCGCCGACCGAACAGCTTCTCCAGATCGGCCAGCTTCAACTCGACATAGGTGGGACGGCCGTGGTTGCACTGGCCGGAATGGGGCGTGGCCTCCATCTGGCGCAACAGGGCGTTCATCTCGGCGGCCGACAGAACCCGCCCGGCGCGGACGCTGCCGTGGCAGGCCATGGTCCCGCAGACCTCGCCCAGCCGCTCGGACAGGGCCAGGGCCGCGCCGTGTTCGGCCAGGTCGTCGGCGATGTCGCGGATCAGACCTTGAACGTCGCAGTCGCCCAACAGGGCGGGCGTCTCGCGCACCAGGACCGCGCCGCCGCCGAACGGCTCGACGACCAGGCCCAGCGCGGCCAGTTCGTCGGCGCGGGCCAGGACGCGGTCGGTCTCGGCCGGGTCCAGGTCGACCACCTCGGGCGTCAGCAGAGCCTGGCGGGTCACGGCCCCTTGCGCCATCTGGGCCTTCATCCGCTCATAGACCAGGCGCTCATGGGCGGCGTGCTGGTCGACGACGACGATGCCGTCGCGGGTCTGGGCGACGATATAGGTTCCATGCACCTGCGCCCGCGCGGCGCCGAGCGGGAAGTCGATCAGGTCCGGCGACGGGGCGTTAGGCCAGGCGGCCGGGTCAGGCGCGACGGTCTCGACCCGCGCGGACTGCTCGTTCAGTCCGGGCAGGACGCCGTTGGCGGCGATGGGCCGGTCCCATCCGGTCCAGCCGCTGAAGCCGCGCGCGGAGGGCGACGACGGGCTATGGGCTGGCGCGCCCGTATGGGCCGTGAACCCCGCCAGCGCGTCGGCGGCGATGGTGGTCGAGGCGCGGTGTCCGGCGGCGGCGAGGGCGTGTCGCAGGGCGCCGACGATCAGGCCGCGCACCAGGGCCGGATCGCGGAACCGCACCTCGGCCTTGGCCGGGTGAACGTTGACGTCGACCAATAGCGGGTCGAGGTCCAGGAACAGGGCCGCGGCCGGATGCCGGTCGCGGGCCAGGAAGTCGGCATAGGCGCCGCGCAGCGCGCCCTGAAGCAGTCTGTCCTTCACCGGGCGGCCGTTGACGAACAGATACTGATGCGCCGCATTGCCGCGCGAATAGGTCGGCAGACCCGCATAGCCGGACAGGCGCACGCCGTCCCGCTCCTGATCGATCAGCAGGGCGTTGGCCTCGAAATCGCGACCCAGCAGGGCGGCCAGCCGCTTCAAGCGCCCCTGGGGACCGGGGTGTTCGGCGGGCAGGCGCAGCACGGTCTTGCCGTCGAGGTCCAGGGTGAAGGCCACGGCCTCGTGCGCCATGGCCTGACGCTTGATCTCTTCCGAGATGGCCATGGATTCGGCCCGCTCAGATTTCATGAATTTGAGGCGGGCGGGGGTGGCGTAGAAGAGGTCGCGCACCTCGACCCGGGCGCCGTGCGGGCCGGGGAAGGCGGCGGGGGCGATCGCGCGTTGATCCCCGCCCTCCACGGCGACGGCATAGGCCGGTTCGCCGGGCGCCCGGGCGGTGATGGTCAGCCGAGCGACCGAGCCGATCGAGGGCAGAGCCTCGCCGCGGAAGCCCAGGGTGTGGATGCGCAGCAGGTCCACGTCGCCCGCGTCGTCGGGCGCCAGTTTGGAGGTCGCATGGCGTTCGACCGCCAGCGGCAACTCCTCGACCGGAATGCCCTTGCCGTCGTCGGCGATCAGGATGCGCGACAGACCGCCGCCGTCGGCCTGAACCTCGACCCTCGCGGCCCCGGCGTCCAGCGCATTCTCGACCAGTTCCTTGACCGCGCTGGCGGGTCGCTCGACCACCTCTCCGGCGGCGATGCGGTTGACGGTCTCGGGGGGAAGGCGGCGGATCGGCATGGGAGTCGCAACGGTAGCATCGTCGACCGGATCGCGCCTCCTTCTATCGCCGATGAAGGCGACTATCATCCTGGCGCGGCCGAAAGGCCGAATCGGTTGCCAGGCGGAGAGAATTCCATGGTGCGGTTCATTGTTCAGGCTGTTGTGACCGGATTGGGCCTTTGGCTGGCGTCCGTCATCGTTCCCGGCGTGGCCTTTACCGGCGAATGGTCGCTGATCTGGGCGGCGGTGTTGCTGGGCCTGGTCAATGCGATCGTGCGGCCGATCCTGACGATTCTGACCCTCCCGCTGACGGTCGTGACCTTCGGCCTGTTCCTGCTGATCGTGAATGCGGCGATGATCGGTCTGACGGCCATGCTTTTGAACGGCTTCGTCGTCGAAGGGCTGTGGTCGGGAATCGGCGCCGCCGTCGTCACCGGCACGGTGAGCTGGCTGGCGGCGCTTCTGATCCCTGATCGGTCCTAGACGGACCGGCCTCGGGTTCAGGCGCTGAGCACGTCCGGCGTCATCCGCTGCAACAGGGCGCCGCCCTGGCCGACGGCGGCCAGGCGGCTGGAAGCGTGGCCCAGGACGTTCGCGGCATAGATTTCGTACAGGTCCAACCGTCCTTGCAGCCAGGCAAGGTCGCCCACGCCGGTTTCCATCTGGGCCTTGGCGGCCAGTGCGCCCTTGGCCATCAGCCAACCGCCGACCACGTCGCCCAGCAGCTTCAGATAGGCGTCGGCGGCGGCCAGAACATCGGCGGCCCTGGCGGGATCGGCCTTGGCGTCGAGCAGCCACAGGGTGGCGTCCTCCACGGCCTCCACGGCGTTGACGAACCGTTCGACCGGCTTGCCGGAATACAGGCGTTTCAGATCGGCAGAGGTCGCCTTCATTTCGGCGATCAGGGCCTTGGCCGCGGCGCCGCCGTCCTGTGACAGCTTGCGGCCGACCAGATCCATGGCCTGTACGCCGTTGGTGCCCTCATAGATCGGGGCGATGCGGGCGTCGCGGAAGTACTGGGCCGCGCCCGTCTCCTCGATGAACCCCATGCCGCCGTGGACCTGGAGACCCACCGAGGCGACGTCGCAGCCGACGTCGGTTGACCAGGCCTTGGCGATAGGAACGAACAGGTCCTCGCGACCCTTCCAATGGCGGCGCGCCTCGTCGTCGGTCGCCGTGCGGGCCAGATCGGCGGCGACGGCGGTGGACAGGCAGAGGGCGCGGGCGGCCGCGATCTTGGCCTTCATGACCGACAACATGCGGCGCACGTCAGGATGGTCGATGATCGGGGCGTTGGCTTCTCCGGTCCAGACGCTGCGGCCCTGACGACGTTCCCGCGCATAGGCCAGGGCGTGCTGATAGGCGCGCTCGGCGATGCCGACGCCCTCGACCCCGACGGCCAGGCGGGCGGCGTTCATCATCACGAACATATGCGCCAGGCCCTCGTTCGGGCGGCCCACCAGTTCGGCCGTGGCGCCCTCATAGTTCATGACGCAGGTCGGCGAGGCGTGGATGCCCAGCTTGTGTTCGACGCCGACAGGACGGAAGGCGTTGCGCTCACCCAGCGAACCATCGGGGTTCAACAGAAATTTCGAGGCCAGGAACAGGCTGATGCCCTTGGGACCCGGCGGGGCGTCGGGCAGGCGGGCCAACACCATGTGCACGATATTGTCGGTGGCGTCGTGGTCTCCCCAGGTGATGAAGATCTTCTGGCCGTTCAGGGCATAGGTCCCGTCGCCGTTCGGCGTGGCCGTGGTGGTCAAGGCGCCCAGATCCGTGCCGGCGTGCGGCTCGGTCAGCACCATGGCCCCGGTCCATTCGCCGCTGATCAGGCGGGTCAGCCAGGTTTCCTTCTGGGCGTCCATGCCGACCGCCTCCAGCGCCTCGATGGCGGCCAGCGACAACATGGGACACAGGCCGAAGGCCATGTTGGCCGAATGAACGGTCTCATAGGCGGCCAGCTCCAGCGCCTTGGGCAGGCCCTGGCCGCCGGCATGGGCGGGGGCGGCCAGGCCGGTCCAGCCGCCCGCCGCGAATTGGCGATAGGCGTCGGCGAAACCGGGGGCGGCGATGACGGCGCCGTTGGCGTAGAGCGCGCCCTTCTGGTCGCCGACGCGGTTCAGCGGGGCCAGCACGCCTTCCGAAAACTGACCCGCCGCCTCCAGCACGGCGCTCAGCACATCGGCGTCGAAATCGGGAAAGGCGTCGCCCATCAAGGCGTCGGCGTCGGCAATGGACCGCAGGGTGAAGGCGATGTCGCGGAGCGGGGCGCGGTAGGTCATCGGTTTCTCTTCCAATTGTCGTCGATCAATGCCGTGTGCGGGGGATACGATGCAAGGTCGCTTGGCGAGACGGCTACGATCCGTCAAGCTGGCGCACTGCCGTTGCGGAAGGGAAGTCATGGCCGGGCCACGCGATACATATTCAACCGTTGCGGTGATCCTGCATTGGGGGATCGCCCTGGCGATTCTGGCGCAGATTCTGTTGATCACGGCGCATGAGGCGACCGAGGGGCCGATATCGCGCGAGTTCGTCGAGATCCATAAGTCGCTGGGGATCACGATTCTGTTGGCGACCCTGGCCCGCATCATCTGGCGGCTGATGAACCCGCCGCCGCCGCTGCCGATAGGAATGAAGCCCTGGGAAAAGATCGCGGCGCGGGCCGTGCAAGTCGGCTTCTATCTGCTGCTGCTAGTCATCCCCTTGACCGGCTGGGCGGCCATGTCGGCGCGCGGGCGGGATATCATCTTCTGGGGCCTGTTCAACTGGCCGCTGTTGCCCATCGGCGGCGGGCGTGAAGCGGCGCGGGCCTGGATGGGCTGGCACGAGCTGGGCGTGAAGGCCCTGTATGTGCTGTTGGCCCTGCACGTGCTCGCGGCGCTGAAGCATCAGTTCGTGGACCGAGACAACGTCTTGCGGACAATGCTGCCCTTCCTGCCTCGGCGATGATCGGCGACGACGACGCCCAGGCGATCGAGGCTCTGAGGAACGGCGGTCTGGTCATCATGCCGACCGAGACCGTCTATGGACTGGCGGCGAGCGCGGGCGACGCGCGGGCTGTGGCGGCGATCTTCGAGGCGAAGGGAAGACCGCGCTTCAACCCCTTGATCGCCCATGTTTCCGACGCTGCGCAGGCTGAGGTCATCGCCATATTCGACGACCGCGCCCGGCGCCTGGCGGACGCCTTCTGGCCGGGACCGCTGACCCTTGTGGCGCCGGTGCGGGATCGTCAGGCGGTCTGTGATCTGGCGCGGGCCGGGCTGGACAGCGTGGCGGTCCGCGCGCCGGGTCATGCGCGGGCGCGGGCGGTGATCGCGGCCTTCGGGCGGCCGGTGGTGGCGCCCTCGGCCAACCGGTCGGGACGGCCCAGTCCGACGACCTTCGCCGACGCCGTGGAGGAGACGGGGTTCGCCGCCGCCGCGGCCCTGGACGGCGGCGACTGCGCTGTGGGGGTGGAGTCGACCGTGATCTCGGTGCTGGATGGGCGCCTGACGCTGTTGCGGCCCGGCGCCGTGACGCGTGAGGAGATCGAGGCCTTGGCGGGACCTCTGGATGCGGGCGGCCAGGGACATCGGTCGCCGGGACGCTTGGCCCTGCACTATGCGCCGGACGCGCCGGTGCGGATCGAGGCGGCGGACGTGCGGCCGGGGGAAATCCTTCTGGGGTTTGGCCCGGGCGTCGGCGACCCAGCCTTCAGCCTGAGTGTGACGGGCGATCTGAAAGAAGCGGCGGCTAACCTTTTCAAGCGATTGCGAGAGGCGGATCGCGTGAAACCTGAAGGCATCGCCGTGTCGCCGATCCCGCAGGCGGGGCTGGGCGAAGCCATCAATGACCGGCTGAGACGGGCGGCCGGATTCGTGGGTTGAGAGACGCCGTCAGAGGAATCGCGCCTTCACATCGACGCTCGACCGTTCGCCGACGGCGTCGAAACAGGTCGCCAGCCACTGCTCGCCGGCCTCGCGCCCGCGATCCTTCAGCCGGGTCAGGAAGCTCCATTCGGTGTCGAATTTCGATCCGAGCGACAGATCGCCCAGCCAGGCGTCCGCCTCCACCGCGTGCAGACGCAGCTTGCGATAGCCATTCGGTCCGTTCGGCTTCAACCGGCCCTCGGCGATCAGGTCCTGGACGAAGGCGACGGCGCGCAACTCGGCCACCAGGGGGGCGTTGAAGACGATCTCGTTCAGTCGGTCCATGATCTCGCCGGCTGCATGCGGGGTCTCGTCGCGTCGAAATGGGTTGAGCGGCATCAGCAGGATGTCGTCCGGCGTGTCGGCGTAGAACAGCGGCCACAGGGCCGGATTGGCCAGATATCCGCCATCCCAATAGGGTTCCCCCTCGATCTCCACCGCCTGGAACAGATGGGGCAGGCAGGCCGAGGCCAGCAGGACCTGGTCGGTGATTTCTTCGGTCTGAAAGATGCGCGAACGGCCCTGACGCACCGCCGTGGCCGCCACGAACAGACGCACATCCGATTCGCGCACCGCCTCGAAATCGATGGCCGTGTCCAAGGCGCGCTTCAACGGGTTCAGGTTGAACGGATTGAACTGATAGGGGCTGAGCGTCATGGCCATGGTCTCGGCGTGCCGCCACAGATCCGCGCCCTTTAGCCAGCCGGGGTTGAAGGCGGCGTTCCAAACGGCGCTGTCGCCAAAGACATTGCGCCCGCCGGACTGATTCACTTCGCGCCACAGGGTGTCCAGCCGTTCACGCGCGGCGGCGCCGCCGCCCTCGGCCAGGCCGCTGACCAGGGCGGCGGCGTTCATGGCTCCGGCCGAGGCGGCGGTGATCGCGCGGATGTCCAGCCGGTCGTCTTCCAGCAACCGGTCCAGAACGCCCCATTGAAAGGCGCCGTGTGAGCCGCCGCCCTGCAACGCCAGGCAGACGGGTCGACGTTCGGGGGACGACGGCTTCGATTTCGACACGATCTCCTCTTGGCGTCGGCTATTGCGCCGTCCAGCCGCCGTCGATGGAGAAGCTGGCCCCGTTGGCCGAAGCGCCGAGGTCCGAGGCCAGATACAGGAACAGGCCGGCCAATTGATCGGTAGTGACGAATTTCTTGGTCGGCTGGGACCCCAGGATGACGTCCTTCATCACCTGTTCCTTGGTCATGCCGCGCGTGCGGGCCTGATCGGCGATCTGCTTCTCGACGATGGGCGTCTCGACAAAGCCGGGGCAGATGGCGTTGCAGGTGATGTTGTCCTGGGCGATCTCCAGGCCGACGGTCTTGGTGAAGCCCAGGACGCCATGCTTGGCGGCGACATAGGCCGACTTGAACGGGCTGGCGACCAGGCCATGGGCCGAGGCGACGTTGATGATGCGGCCGCGCCCCTGCGCCTTCATGATCGGGATGGCGGCGCGGGTGGCGTAGAAGACCGAAGACAGATTGATGGCGATGATCCGTTCCCATTGATCGGACGGAAACTTCTCCACCGCCTCGACGTGTTGGACGCCGGCGTTGTTGACCAGGATGTCCAGCCGCCCGAGCTGATGCTTGGCGTAGGCGACCATGTCGGCGACCTCGTCGCCTCTGGTCATGTCGGCGGCGTGATAACGCACGCGCACGCCGCAGGAAGCTTCCATCTCGGCGCGGGTGCGTTCGATCTCGGCCGGGTCGCCCAGGCCGTTCAGCACCACGTCCCCGCCATGCGCCGCCACCGCCCGCGCCAAGGCCAGGCCGATGCCCGAGGTCGAGCCGGAGATGACCGCCACCTGGCCCTTCAGATCGCCATAGTCGCGGAAGGGATGGGTCTGGTCGTCGGCGGCGTCGCCGCGCTTGGGCCATTGGAACATGGGTCGTCGCCTCGGGGTCTTCTCGGTTCGCCAATCAGCCTAGCGGCTCGCGGAAGCGATGGCGACAGGCCGGACCAGGAATTTCACGATCGGATGAATAGCCAGTCTGTCTCGGTGGAACGGGTCTGGTCGAAGACATAGCCGTCGCGATCGAATTCCTTGAGGCGTTCGGATCGCTCGATGCGATTCTCGATGATCCAGCGCGCCATGGTTCCGCGCGCCCGCTTGGCGAAGAAGGAGACGATGCGGGTCTCGCCGTCCTTGGCTTGGCGGAATTGGCAGGTGATGACGGGGAGTTTCAGCGCGCGGGCGTCGACGGCGCCGAAATACTCCTGGCTGGCCAGGTTGATCAGGACGGGTTCGATCTGCCCCTGGGCGTCGGCGTTGAGCTGTTTCGAAATGCGGTCGCCCCAGAAATCATAAAGGCTGGCGCCGCGCCGGGTCTTCAGGCGGGTTCCCATCTCCAGCCGATAGGGTTGAATGCGGTCGAGCGGACGCAACAGGCCATAGAGGCCCGAAAGAATGCGCAGATGGTCCTGCGCCCATTCGAGATCGGCGGGCGACAGGTCGCGGGCGTCCAGCCCCTGATAGACGTCGCCGGCGAAGGCGAGCGCGGCCTGAACGCCGACGTCGGTCGCTTCGGGGTCGAAGGCCTTGAAGCGGGCCTGGTTCAGTTTCGCCAGGTCGTCGGAGATGCCCATCAGGCGACGCAACTCGGCCTGGGTCTGACGTCGCGCCGTTTTCAGCAGGATCGCGGTGTCGTCGCGCAGGCGCGGCTGGGTGGCCGGCAGATCGGCGGGCGGCTCGGTGAAATCCAGCCGCTTGGCCGGGGACAGGACGATCAGCATGGCGGGGGTGTAGGCCGGTTCGGCGACGGTTTGAAGCGGGTGGATGGTCGCGGGACCGGCGCTTCGACATCGTCATCGCTGGGCCAAGCCCCGGATGACGGCGGCCGCAGGAGGTTAGAACAGCACGCCCGGGTTCATGATCCGCTTCGGGTCCAGCGCGCGGCGCACCGCGCGCATCATGTCGATCTCGACGTCGGACTTGTAGCGCCGGGCCTCGTCGGTCTTCAGGCGGCCCAGGCCGTGCTCGGCGCTGATGGAGCCGTCGTAGCGGGCGACGATGTCGTGGACCAGGCGGGAGCCGTCCTCCCAGCGGGCCAGGAAGGCGGCGCTGTCTTCGCCCGGCGGACGCAGCACGTCGTAGTGCAGGTTGCCGTCGCCGACGTGGCCGAAGGCGCTGATCCGCACGCCGGGGTGGAACCGCTCCAGCGCCGCCTCAGCCTCGTCCAGAAAGTCGGCGATGCGCGAGATGGGCACCGAGACGTCGTGCTTCCAGCCGCCGCCCTCGGGCTTCTGGGCGGCCGACTGCTCCTCGCGCAGCTTCCACAGGGCGGCGCGCTGGGCGTCGTTCTGGGCCACGGCGGCGTCGGTGGTCAGGCCGTCGTCGAAGGCCCGGGCCAACAGGCGCTCCAGAGCAGCTTCGGCCCCGCCCGGTTCGCCCGAGGCGGTCTCGATCAGCACATACCAGGGCGGCGTGGTCTCCAGCGGTTCGCGCGTATCGGGGACGTGCTTCAGCACGAACGCCATGCCGAGGCGGCGCATCAGTTCGAAGGCCTCGACGCCGCCGCCAGTCTCGGATTTCGCGCGGGCCAGCAATTCGATGGCGTCCTTCGCCGAGGCCAGACCGACCATGGCGACGGCGCGGCCGCGCATCACCGGAAAGAGCTTCAGCGTCGCGGCGGTGACCACGCCCAGCGTGCCCTCGGCCCCGATCAGCAGTTGCTTCAGGTCATAGCCGGTGTTGTCTTTCCGCAGCCGTTTCAGGCCGTTGAAGACGCGGCCGTCGGGCATGACGGCCTCAAGGCCCAGCACCAGGTCGCGCATCATCCCATAGCGCAGAACGGCGACGCCGCCGGCGTTGGTCGAGATGACCCCGCCGATAGTCGCCGTACCCTCGGCCGCGAGGCTGAGCGGGAAGAACCGGCCCGCGGCGGCGGCGGCCTGTTGCGCCTCCAGCAGGGTGACGCCCGCCTCGACCGTCATGGCGTCGTCCATCGGCGTGACGTCGCGGACGGCGCGCAGCTTGCGCGTCGACAGCAGCACCTCGCCATAGGGAATCTGGCCGCCGACCAGACCGGTGTCGCCGCCCTGGGGTGTAATCGCCACGCCATGTTCGGCGCAGATCGTCACTGCACGGGCGACGTCGTCCGTCGATCGGGGCGTCAGCATCAGCGGCGTGTGGCCGTTCCAGCGCCCGCGCCACTCGGTCAGCCAGGGCGCGATGTCGGACGGGTCATCGGTCCAGCCGCCGGGACCAAGGGCGGCTTTCAACGCATCCAGCGCGGCGGGAGAGGGCGGGGTCATGAGGTCTTATCCCGGATGGCGCGGGAGAAGGCTATGGTGCGCCCATGGATTCGTCCCCGCCCGTTCCGGTTCCCTGTGTCGGGGTGGTCTGTCTGCGCGATGGCGAGGTGTTGCTGATCCGGCGGGGGCGGCCCCCGCGCATGGGCGAGTGGAGCCTGCCCGGCGGTCGAATCGAGCCGGGCGAACGGGCCGTGGACGCGGCCCTGCGGGAGCTGCGCGAGGAGACGGGGGTCGAGGCCGAGATCCTGGGCCTGGTCGACGTGGTCGACGGCCTGTTTCCCGAACACGGGCGGCACTACGTGCTGATCGACTATGCGGCGCGCTGGATCGGCGGCGAGCCGACGGCGGGCGACGACGCGGCCGAGGCGGCCTTCGTGTCCGTCGAGGAGGCGCTGCGGCGGGTGGACTGGGACGAGACGCGCCGGATCATCGCCATGGCGGCCCTGGCGGGGGCGTCGGGCGCCGTCGGTCCGGTTTCGATGGCGCGGGCGCCGGGCGGGCGATAGACTCCCGCTGAAATTGAGGAGAACCCCATGGGCATTTTCGGCATCGCGCTTCTGGTTCTGGCGATCGTGCTGTTGTTCAGCATGGTCAAGATCGTGCCTCAGGGACGCGAGTTCACGGTCGAGCGCTTCGGGAAATACACCAAGACCCTGACTCCCGGCATCCATGTCTTGACGCCATTCGTCGAGAGAATTGGGCGTCGAATGAATATGATGGAGCAGGTCCTCGATGTTCCGACTCAAGAGGTGATCACCAAGGATAACGCCATGGTGAAGGTCGACGGCATCGTCTTCATCCAGGTGATGAACGCGGCGGCGGCGGCCTATCGCGTCGATGACCTGCAATACGCCATCTCGCAGCTCTGCATGACCAATCTGCGCACCGTGGTCGGCTCGATGGAGCTGGACGAGGTGCTGAGCCAGCGCGACTCGATCAACAGTCGGCTGCTGACGGTGATCGACGCCGCGACCGAGCCGTGGGGCATCAAGGCCAATCGTATCGAGATCAAGGATCTGACCCCGCCGACCGACATCACCAACGCCATGGCGCGTCAGATGAAGGCCGAGCGCGAGCGGCGCGCCGTCATCACCGAGGCGGATGGCGAGAAACAGGCCGCCATCGCGAGGGCCGAAGGCGCCAAACAGGCCGCCATCCTGGAGGCCGAGGGCCGCCGCGAGGCCGCCTTCCGCGACGCCGAAGCCCGCGAGCGCGAGGCCGAGGCCGAGGCCAAGGCGACCGCCATGGTGTCCGAGGCCATCGCCCGCGGCGACGTCAACGCCATCAACTATTTCGTGGCCCAGAAATATGTGGAGGCCTTCTCGGCCCTGGCGACCAGCCCGCAGCAGAAGACGGTCATCGTGCCCGCCGAAATGGGGGCGCTGGTCGGCTCCATCGCCGGCATCGGCGAACTGGTCGGCTTGGCGCGCGACAGCCAGTCCAGGCCGTCGCCGGTCCCGTCTGCTCCGCCCGTCCGTCCGACCACGACGACGTCTCCGCCCCCGGCCCAGCCGCGCCCGCCGCGTCGCCCGACCGGCGTGCCGCCGACGGAGCGATAGGTCGTGGAATTCATCTCGAACCTCTATGCCGCCCAGCCGTTCTGGATCTGGCTGGCGGTCGGCGTGATCCTGCTGGCGGTCGAGGCGGCCTTTTCGACCGAATGGCTGTTGTGGCCCGCCGTGTCGGCGGGCGTAGTGGCGGTGCTGACGGCCCTGGGTCTGCGTGTCGGCCTGCCGGTGGAGATCGTCATCTTCGGCGCCTTGACCGTGGCCTCGACCCTCTTGTCGCGACGTCTGGTCAAGCGGGTGAATCCCGGTGATGCGCCCGACATCAACGCCCGCGACAGCCGCCTGATCGGCCAACGCGCGCGGGTCGTCGAGGGCTTTGTCGATGGTCGAGGCCGCGTGTTCATCTCGGGCGCCGAATGGCCCGCTGAGATCGACGGCGCCGGGCCGCCGGCCGGCGAGAGCGTGGTGGTCGAGAGCCTGACCGGTTCAGGGTTGAAGGTCCGGGCGGTCTGATGGGCGATGTCTTGCCGCCCGCCTATTTGGCCGCCTGAGCGGCCCGGATCGGCGCCCTGAGCGCCTTCACGGGCGGCTTCGCCTCGACCATTCTGGTCATCCTGCTGACCCACGACGGCCGTCGCTGGGCGGTGAAATGGGCCGCGGGATTATCGGCCCTGTCGGCCGTGGCCTTCATCGTGGCGGCGTTCGCGACCACGACCCTGGTCGCCGGATCGCACGCCGACGCGCCCGCCAGCGTGGCGCGTCAGGCGGCGCATGGTCCGGCGCGGCAGATGGCCGTGCTGTTCTCCAGCCTGGACGCCCATGGCCTGATCGCCGCGATCGGCTGTGCGGGATGGGTGCGGTTCAAGCGTATGGGGTGGGCGACCACCGTCGTGGCGGGATTGGGCGCGGTGGCCGTGACGCTGAATTTCGTGACCTTCTAGGCGCGGCCCAGCAGCTCATCGACGCCGCGATTGGCCAGGGCGTCGGCGCGCTCGTTCAGAGCGTGGCCGGCATGACCCTTGACCCAGCGCCAATGGACCTCGTGCCGGGCGCGGGCGGCGTCCAGGCGTTTCCACAGGTCCTCATTCTTGACCGGCTTCTTGTCCGCTGTTTTCCAGCCGCGCGCCTTCCAGCCATGAATCCATTCGGTCACGCCCTGCATGACGTATTTGCTGTCCGTGTGCAGGTCGACGCGGCACGGGCGATTCAACGCCTCCAGCGCCATGATCGCCGCCATCAGCTCCATGCGATTGTTGGTGGTGTTCGGTTCGCCGCCCCACAGCTCCTTCTCGTGACCCCGCCCGGTCTGAAGCACGGCGCCCCAGCCGCCGGGACCGGGATTGCCCTTGCAGGCGCCGTCGGTGTGGATGATGACGTGACTCATGCGCGCGTCCCTACAAGCTTGCTTGGCGCGTCGCCACAACCCGGCCTATATGCAGGCCGAAGATTGATTTGGGCGTCGCGCCCGACCGAGGAGAGTCCGTCGTGGGCAGCATGAGCATCTGGCACTGGTTGATCGTCATCGTCCTGGCGATGCTGCTGTTCGGCGGCCGGGGCAAGTTGTCGAGCCTGATGGGGGATGCGGCCAAGGGCATCAAGGCCTTCCGCGAGGGCTTGAAGGGCGAGGATGAGGACAAGGGGGCGTCTGACGGCGCCGCCAGCCTGCCGCGCGCGGACGCTGAAAAAGACGAGCTGAAGCGCTGATCGTCGCTGACGGGAAAGAGCCTGACGCATGGGCGGCCTAGGCCCCGGTATCGGCGGCTTTGAAATTCTGGTCATCGGGCTGATCGCCCTGATCGTGGTGGGTCCAAAGGACCTTCCCGTGCTGATGAAGCGTGTCGGTCAGTTCATGGCCAAGATGCGCGGCATGGCCAATGAGTTCCGCGCCAGCTTCGACGAGATGGCGCGCCAGTCCGAGCTGGACGAGTTGCGCAAGGAGGTCGCGGCGCTGAAGTCGGGGCAGGGGATGTACGCCCTGGGCGCCGAGGCCGACGAGGCCTTCAGGGACATCAACAAGGACCTGAACCAGCCGCTGGTCACGGGCCGGTCGGAATGGCCGGACGCCGAGCCGGTCATGTCCGCTCTGCCGACGCCCGCCGTGGATGCGCAGGTCGAACCGGTGACAACGCCGGCGCCCTCGGTGAAGGCGAAGCGCAAGCCCGCTGCCAAGACGGCGGCGGTTGGCAAGACGAAGGTTTCCGAGGCGACGGCCAAGCCGGCCGCGAAGGCCGCTTCCGCCAAGCCGAAGGCCCGCCGCACAAAGGCGGTGGACCTGTGAGCCGCGACGACCGCGACGAGGCCGAGATCGAGGCGTCACGCGCGCCTCTGATGGATCACCTGATCGAACTGCGCGGTCGGCTGATCGTCTGCGTGGCGGCCTTCATCGTCGCCTTCATCGCCTGTTTCGCCTTCGCCGAGCCGATCTATGTCTTCCTGGTGCGGCCGTTCGCGGCGGCCGCGGCCTTCCATGCCGCAGCGGGCGGGGGCGCCCACGCCGCAGCGTCGCCGCTGGACCTGATCCTGGGCACAGCGGGGCTGAAGCCGTTGCCGCACACTGCGGGCGAGACGGTCAATCTGATCTATACGGCGCCGCTGGAGTTCCTGTTCACCAAGATGAAGCTGGCGGGGCTGGGCGCGGTGATCCTGGCCTTCCCGGTGCTGGCCTTCCAGCTCTATCGCTTTGTCGCGCCGGGTCTGTATCGCAACGAGCGGGGGGCCTTTCTGCCCTTCCTGGTGGCGGCGCCGATCCTGTTCGTGCTGGGCGCGGCCCTCGTCTATTTCGTCATGCTGCCCTTCGTCATGTGGTTCTCGTTGAGCCAGGGGTTCAGCCAGGCGGGGGTGACGGCGGCCCTGCTGCCCAAGGTGTCGGACTATATGAATCTGGTCACGGCGCTGATCCTGGCCTTCGGTTTCTGCTTCCAACTGCCGGTGGTGATGACCCTGCTGGGCATGGCCGGCTTGATCTCGTCGAAGGTCATGGCCTCGGGGCGGCGTTACGCCATCGTGGCGGTGGCGGTGGTGGCGGCGGTGGTGACGCCGCCCGATCCGATCAGCCAGATCATGCTGATCGTGCCGTTGGTGCTGCTGTACGAGGTCTCGATCTGGTGTGTGCGCGTGATCGAGATGCGGCGCAAAAAGCGAGACGTCGCCGAGGGCGCGGCCTGACGCGCTTTTCAGCGCGACCTCATATTCTGCTCATGCATCTCGGGCCGGGATCGGCGAGGATGGGGTCCTCAATCGACGCTGCGGAGACAGGCGAGCCATGACGACTACGACGATCTTGCCGGGACACTGGAAAGTGCTTCGCGTCCTGGGCTGGGGCGCGGCGGCCTTCATTCTTCTGGCGCCGCTGGTCGCCATGCGCTTCACCGATGAGGTGCAGTGGACGGCATTCGATTTCGGCGTGATGGCGACGATGTTGCTGGCCACGGGCGCCGCCTGCGAGATCGCCGTGCGAACCCAGAAGTCCGATGTCGGGCGGTTCGTGGTGTGCGGGATTATCGGCCTGATCTTCTTTTTGACCTGGGCCGAACTGGCGGTCGGAATCTTCCACTGACGCCGCCCACGAAAAGGGCCGGAGGCGCGATGCCTCCGGCCCTTGCCGGTTCCGCCTCTCGGCGAGATCAGCAGCTATAATACATGTCGAACTCGACAGGGTGGGGGTGCAGTTGCAGCCGCGCCACCTCTTCCATCTTCAGCTCGATATAGCTGTCGATGAAGTCGTCATCCATGACGCCGCCCTTTTTGAGGAAGGCGCGGTCCTTGTCGAGATTCTCCAGCGCCTCGCGCAGCGAGCCGCAGACCTCGGGGATCGAGCCGCGCTCTTCGGGCGGCAGGTCATACAGGTTCTTGTCGGCGGCCGCGCCCGGATCGATGCGGTTCTCGATGCCGTCCAGGCCCGCCATCAGCAGGGCCACGAAGGTCAGATAGGGGTTGCCCATCGGATCGGGGAAACGCGCCTCGATGCGCTTGGCCTTGGGCGACGACACCCACGGAATGCGGATCGAGGCCGAGCGGTTGCGCGACGAATAGGCCAGCTTCACCGGCGCCTCATAGCCCGGCACCAGCCGCTTGTAGGAGTTGGTGGTCGAGTTGGCGAAGGCGTTGATGGCCTTGGCGTGCTTGATGATGCCGCCGATGTACCACAGGCACATATCCGACAGGCCGGCGTATTTGTCGCCCGCGAACAGCGGCTTGCCGTCGCGCCAGATCGACTGGTGCACATGCATGCCCGAGCCGTTGTCGCCGTACATGGGCTTGGCCATGAAGGTGGCCGACTTGCCATAGGCGGCGGCCACGTTGTGGATCACATATTTATAGAGCTGCAACCGATCGGCCATGGTCAGCAGGTCGCTGAACTTCAGACCCAGTTCGTGCTGGGCCGGGGCCACTTCGTGGTGGTGTTTCTCGGGGTCCATGCCCAGGTCCTTCATGACCGACAGCATTTCGCCGCGCAGGTCCTGGGCGCTGTCGACCGGATTGACCGGGAAATAGCCGCCCTTGGGTCCGGGGCGGTGGCCCATGTTGCCCTCGGAATATTCCGCACCGGTATTGGCGGGCAGCTCGGTCGAATCGAAGGCGTAGCCGGTTTCATGCGCGGCGGTGGACCAACGCACGTCGTCGAAAACGAAGAACTCGGCCTCGGGACCAAAGAAGACCTGATCGCCGACGCCCGACGACTGGACATAGGCCAGGGCCTTCTTGGCCATGGAGCGGCTGTCGCGATTGTAGGGTTCGCCGGTGTCGGGGTTCAGGACGTCGCAGAACAGGAACATCGTGGTCTGCTGATAGAAGGGATCGATATAGGCCGTCTTCAGGTCCGGCTTCAGCAGCATGTCGGACTCGTTGATGGCCTTCCAGCCGGCGATCGACGAGCCGTCGAACATGGTGCCGTCTTCCAGCAGTTCCTCGTCGATCATGTCGACGTCGAAGGTGACGTGCTGCATCCGGCCGCGCGTGTCGGTGAAACGTAGGTCGACGTAGCGTACGTCCTTGTCCTTGATCTCTTGCAGGATCTTCGAGGCGCTCATTCGGGGTGGTCCTTTGGGGTTCGGGGAGGGGGCCAAAAGAAAAACGACGCCGTTTCGGGGCGCCGCGGGGTGGATGGATCAGACGGCTTGCGGGCCGCTTTCGCCGGTTCGGATGCGGATGACGTCCAGGACTTCCGACACGAAGATCTTGCCGTCGCCGATCTTGCCGGTGCGGGCGGCGGCCTGGATGGCTTCGATCACCGAGGGGGCCATGTCGTCGGGCACCACGACCTCGATCTTGATCTTGGGCAGGAAGTCGATGACGTATTCGGCGCCGCGATAAAGCTCGGAATGGCCCTTCTGGCGGCCATAGCCCTTGGCTTCCAGGACCGTCATGCCCTGAACGCCCACGTCCTGGAGGGCCTCTTTGACCTCGTCCAGCTTGAACGGCTTGATGACCGCTTCGATCTTCTTCATGGCGACCCCGGGGACGGCGCGACGCGGCCGTTCGCTCGGGCTGTAAAGGGACATTGCATCGCACAATAAGGCAAGAGGGGAATCGCCCTCTGTCGCCATCCGTGATCGGATAAGTCGCATGACCGAGACCAATCATCCCGACCTGTGGCGCGACCGCATCCCTTGGCCCGTCGCAGAGAGCCATAAACATGCGCGCGGGCGGCTGGGGGTCGTGTCGGGCGACGCGATGCACACGGGCGCCGCGCGGCTGGCGGCGCGGGCGGGTCTGCGCATCGGCGCAGGGCTGGTGAAGGTGTTCTGCCCCGTCGAGGCGGCGGCGGTGCTGGCCCCTGCGCTGGAGGCGGCGATGCTGTCGCCGTTCGTGGACGCGCCCGAGTTGATCGCGACGGCCGAGCCGATGCGGGCCATGGTGATCGGCCCCGCCGCGGGGGTGACCGCGGCGACGCGAGCCAATGTGCGCGGCCTGACGATGCTGGAGGCGAAACTGGTGCTGGACGCCGACGCCCTGACGGTGTTCGTCGACCAACCCGAGGCCCTGTTCGACCTGTTGGGACCGCAAGACGTGCTGACCCCGCACGAGGGCGAGTTCGGGCGGCTGTTTCCCGGCCTGCTGACGGCCGGGCGCGAGACGGGGGCGGCTGAGGCGGCGAGGCGGGCTGGCTGCGTTGTGGTCTTGAAGGGGTTCGAGACCCTGATCGCCGCGCCCGACGGGCGCATACGCATCAATCCGAACGGCTCGCCGTGGTTGGCGACGGCGGGGGCGGGCGATGTCCTTGCCGGGATGATCGGCGGCCTGCTGGCCCAGGGCGTCGAAGCGTTCGAGGCGGCGTCCATGGCGGTATGGATGCACGCCGACGCGGCCGGGCGCTTCGGACCCGGCCTGATCGCCGAGGATCTGCCGGATGTGATCCCGGCGGTGTTGCGCGATCTATACGGCTGATCGGACGGATCAGCGTTTGACGGCGGTATCGGCGTTGGAGACCCCGATCGGACAGGGACCCGCGCCAACGGTCTCTTCGGCCCAGGGGGATCCGACCGGTCTCCAGAAGCGGTATCGTTGGTAGATGGTGACCGTCACGTGTGTAAGTCCGTCTGGAGACGTGGCGCAACCGCCATCTGAGCCTTCGACACCCCAGAATCTGGCCATGGGATTTTCCTCATGAAGCAGCGCCGCCAGGGCCGCTGCATACGTGCTGAATGAAGATGTTCAAGCTGGGCGACGCCACCGCGGCGCCGACAGGGGGCCGCGCGGCCTATCGTGACGGTCGGGCCAGGCGGGCCAGAGCCTCGCCTTTCACGCACGTCTCCCCAGGCCGCGATCCCTTAAAGGGCGATCATGCAGGATTGGTTGCAATGCGCCGCCGCTTCCCAAGGCGGCGTCCGCCTTGCCCCCGGCGCGGCGTGGGCTATAGACGGGCCGCGCCTGCGGCTATGGCGAAATTGGTAGACGCACCAGATTTAGGTTCTGGCGGGAGACCGTGGGGGTTCGAGTCCCTCTAGCCGCACCAGCGCTCCTTCAGGACGGCCCGGATGCGGGGCGCGGGATGGGCGCCGACCGCATGGCGCGGTCCGAGACGAAGGGGTTGTCGCGGCGCTCAGCCCCGAAGGTCGAGGTCGGGCCGTGGCCGGGCACGAAGGTGATGTCGTCGCCGAAGGGCCAGAGTTTCCGGGTAATCGAGTCCAGCAGGGCCTGATGGTCGCCGCGTGGAAAGTCGGTGCGGCCGATCGAGCCGTTGAACAGCACGTCGCCGACCTGGGCGAAGCGGGCGCCTTCATGGATGAAGACGACGTGGCCGGGCGTGTGGCCGGGACAATGAACGACCTTCCATTCGGTCTGGCCCAGCGTCACCGTGTCGCCATCGCCCAGCCATCGGGTCGGGGTGAAGCTGCGCGCCTCGGGCAGGCCGTACATCTGGCCCTGTTGGGGGATGCCGTCGATCCAGAACTGATCGTCGGGATGGGGGCCCCAGATCTCGACGCCCGATTTCTCCTGCATCTCGGCGGCGCCGCCGGCGTGGTCGAGGTGGCCGTGGGTGATCCAGATGCGGTCCAGCGTCAGGCCGCGCCGGGCGATTTCGGCCAGGACGGCGTCGACCGAGGCGCCGGGATCGATGACGGCGGCCTTGTTCGTGGCCGTGCACCAGACGGTGGTGCAGTTCTGCTGTAGCGGGGTGACGGGGGTGACGAAGACGCCGATGGGGGAGGAGGTCATGGGTCTTAGATAGCGTCGGCGCGTTGACCTTTCAGCCCTCAATCGACATAAGGGCGGGCTTCGAGGCGCCGCTCCTGAAAAGGGCGGCCCTTATTGCTTTATCCACTCCGCGCGCGTTCGCCCCGAGAACGCCGCCCCAGAGCGTCAGAATCCCGACCATGCAAGTCGTCGAAAAGTCCTCCGAAGGTCTGAGCCGCACCATCGCGGTGACCATCCCCGTCGCCGAGCTGAACGAAAAGCTGGACGCCCGACTGAAGGAAGTCGCGCCGCAGATGCGCATCAAGGGCTTCCGTCCCGGCAAGGTGCCGCTGGCCCATGTGAAGAAGACCTTCGGCCGTGACTTCATGGGCGAGATCATCAACGCCGCCCTGAACGAATCGAGCCAGGCCGCTCTGGACGAGATCAAGGTGCGCCCCGCCGCCCCGGCCGAGATGAAGCTGATCTCGGACATGGACAAGGTCATCAAGGGCGCCGAGGACCTGTCGTATGAAATGGCCCTGGAGGTCATGCCGGACTTCACCCCGGTCGACCCCAAGACGCTGAAGCTGAAGCGTCCGGTCTATGAGGCGTCGGACGCCGACCTGGACGAGGCGCTGGCGGAACTGGCCGGTCAGGCCAAGACCTATGAGGACAAGACCGGCAAGACGGTGAAGGCCGCCGACGGCGACCAACTGACCATCGACTTCGTCGGCAAGATCGACGGCGAGGCTTTCGACGGCGGTTCGGCCACGGACGCCGACCTGGTGATCGGCTCGGGCCGCTTCATCCCCGGCTTCGAAGAGCAGTTGAAGGGCGCCAAGGTCGGCGAGGAGAAGACGATCACCGTCACCTTCCCCGAGGACTATCAGGCCAAGCATCTGGCCGGCAAGGCTGCGACCTTCGACGTCACCGTCAAGGCCATCAAGGCCGAGGCGGAAACCAAGATCGACGACGACTTCGCCAAGCGCATCGGCATCGAGAGCCTGGACAAGCTGAAGGAACTGCTGCGCGCGAACCTGAACCAGCAGTATGCCGGCGCCGCCCGCTTCAAGCTGAAACGCGCCCTGCTGGACGCCCTGGATGAGAAGCACAGCTTCGACCTGCCGCCGCGCATGGTTGACGCCGAGTTCGAAGGCATCTGGCAGCAGGTCGAGGCCGACAAGGCCGCCGGCCGCCTGTCGGAAGAGGACGCCAAGAAGTCCGACAAGAAGCTGAAGGAAGAGTACAAGAAGATCGCCGAGCGTCGCGTGCGCCTGGGCCTGGTGCTGGCCGAGATCGGCCGCGCCAACAACGTCACCGTCTCGGATCAGGAACTGAACCAGGCGATCATGGCCGAGGCCCGCAACTATCCGGGCCAGGAGCGCGCGGTGCTGGACTTCTATCGCCAGAACCCGAACGCCGCCGCCTCGATGCGCGCGCCGATCTACGAGGACAAGGTCGTGGACCTGATCTTCAACGCCGCCGAGGTCAAGGACGCCAAGATCACCAAGGAAGAGCTGCTGAAGGAAGACGAAGAGGGCTGATCGTCCGCGTCAGCTTTCGTGGCTCGCGCATCGGCGTGATCCGAAACAGAATGGTCCCCGTCGGATGATCCGGCGGGGACTTTTCATATGGGGCGTCGCGCGGCGCTGGCGATCGGGGCGATGATGCTGGCGACGACGCCGAGCGCGGTCGTGCATGCCCAGACGCCCGAACCGGCCTATCAGGTCGGCCAGCCGCCGCCCGATATGCCCCCCGCCGACGGCGCGCGGATGGCCGAGCTTGAGGTTCAGGCGACGGCGGCCATCGCGGCGGGCGATTGGGCGGCGGTCGAGCGGCTGCTGGGCGAGGGCCTGGCGCTGGAGCAACGACACTATGCCCCGGACGACGCGCGCATCGGTCATAGCTGGGGCTGGTTGGCGCGGGCGGCGATCGAACAGGGCAGGGCGCCGCAGGAGGTGATCCCCCTGGCCGAAAAGCGGCTGGAGATCGCCGAGAAACACCCCGAGGACGCCGCGACGCTGGCCGCGGCCCTATTCCTGCTGGGCGAGCAATTGCTGGCGGCCGGACGCGCCGAGGCGGCGGTTCCGTTGCTGACCCGCGCGGAGACGGTGCTGGACAGGTCGGGTCAGGCGTCTAGGGGCGATCTGCGGATCACGCGGGTGCGGCGCGGCATGGCCCTGGCGGCGTCGGGAGACAAGGTGTCGGCGGCCCGGCTGTTGGGCGACGTCCTGGCGGAACTGCGCGCCGACCCTTCGGCCGATGCCGACGAACGGGCCTATGTGGCGTGGGAGTTCGCGGTCGCGTCATACGATCTGGATCGCTACGCCGACGCGGAATCCGCTTTCCGGCTCGTGCGCGATCACCGCGCCGCGACAGGCCAGAGCAAGGCGGAGGCGATCGCGGGCTATTGGTTGGCGAACACCCTGCTCCTGCTGGATCGGACGGCGGAGGCGGACGTGGTCATGCGCCGCGTGGTGGCGTTGGAGACCGAAGCGGCGGCGGATGCGCGCGGCCTGACCCTGGCGCAGGTGCGCAAGGCCGTGATCGAGCATGGCGACCGGATGCGTGCGTGCGGCGATCTGGAGGCGGCGACGGCGGCCTATCGCCTGGCGGTCCAGATCAATCGCGGTGAGACAGAACCGGGCGCCTTTCTGGCGGCGGCGTTGTCGCGACTGGGGTTGGCGCTTGGGGAACAGGCCCGATACGGCGAAGCCGAGACGGCGCAGGGCGAGGCCCTGGAACTTTGGCGTCAGGCGTATGGACCGCGTCACGACAGCGTCGCCACGCAGTATGAACAATTGGGCCGCACTCTGCTGCGCCAGAACAAGTCCCTGGACGCCTTGAGGGCGTTTGGCGACGCCCGGGCCATTCGAATCGCCCTGGGACAAGAGATCGCCACGGTCGTGCTGCGCGATCAGGCCGAGGCGGCGGAACAGAGCGATCTTCTGCAAACGGCGCTGCAACGACGCGAGGAGGTGGTTGCCCGTCTGCGCGCCGAAACGCCGCCGCGTCGAGACATCCTGGCTGACAACATCACCTCCCTGGCGCACGTCCATTTTCTGCTCGACGACTATGGCGCCGCCGAGCGGCTGTATCGCGAGGCCCTGTCACTGACGGAATCGCCGTTGCTGCGCGAGTGGATCATGACCGAGCTGGCCATGACCCTGACGAACCAGGGACGCGGCATGGAGGGGGAACCTCTGCAACGCCAGATCCTGGCCGACACGACGGTCCGTGCGGGTCCAGTCAGCGTGGACAGCGCCATCGCCATGATGGAGCTGGCCCGGATATTGGTCGCCCGCGGCGATCCGGCGCGCGCGGAACCCCTGTTGCGCGACGCCCAGGCCATATTGGAAGTCCAGGCCGAGCCGGACCGCGGCCGGATCGCGACGTTGAAACTGAGCCTCGGCGTGGCTCTGGGCGACATGGACCGGCACCAGGAGGCGCTTCAACAGTTCGCCGAGGCGTTCCGCATCCGGCGCGAGGTTTTCGGTGCGGGCCATGCGCGCACGGTCAAGGTGATCGAGCTGATCATCTTCGAATACGTCGCCCTGGGGGCCTATGATCAGGCCGAGCCGCTGGCCGCGCAACTGGCCCGGCTGACACAGGATCGGGTCGGCGCCGACCATCCGATCCTGGCCAAGGCGTTGCAGCGCCACGCCTATGTGCTCCAGGGCGCCGGTCGTTACGCCGAGGCGGAGCGGCTGATGCGGCGGGCGGCGGACATCATGCAACGGCGCTCGCAGGACCCGCGTGAACGCATTCGCTATGACGCCAACTGGGGCGTGACCCTGCTGACAGCGGATCGTCCGGGCGAGGCGCTGGACGTGTTCCGCCGGGCCGAGGCCGGGCTGATCGAACGGCGCCGCACCGCGACCGATCCGAGCTGGAGCCGCAATGAGGCCGAGGGTTTCCGCTTCCTGCACCGGTTTGTCGTGCAGGCCGCCTGGCAGGCCGCAGCGTCGCCTTCGCCCTGATTTCGAAGGAATCCGTTTCACTTGCGACATTAAGGTGTATGCGGGCTTCGCCAGTATCGGCGCGTGCCAGTCGGCCGAACGGATCGAAGGAAGAATTCCATGTTCACAGCGATCGCCTTGGCGGCTTTGATCGCGGGCCAGACGGCGCCCCAGCCCGCACAGGATCCCGACGAGGCCGTGGCGGTCGAGGATATCCTGGTCGAGGGGCGGCCGCTGGTCGAACGGGCGCGCGAGTTCGTCCAAGAGATCGCCGCACCGCCGAACAATCGCAACCTGGCGACGTGGCGCACCGAGATGTGCGTCTCGGCGGTCAATATGCCCATGCCCCACGGCCAGGCCATGGTCGATCGCGTATCCCAGGTCGCGCTGCATCTGGGCGTGCGGATCGGCGAGCCGGGCTGTGAACCCAATGTCATCATCGTGCTGAGCACCGACGCCCAGGCTGTGGCGGCGCAACTGGTCGAGCGGCGTGAACGCGCCTTCCGTCCCAATTGGACGGGATCGTCCCAGGGAGAGCGGGAACTGGACGCCTTCGCCCAGTCCACGGCTCCGGTGCGTTGGTGGCACGTCAGCATTCCGGTTGACGCCGCCACGGGCGAGGTCGCCGTGCGGATGCCTGGCGATGGCGACGACATCCGGGTCGTCAACAAGCGGATGGGGGCGACGCGGCTGCGCAGCCCGCTGCGCGACGATATGCGCAAGGCCTTCGTCATCATCGACGTGGACGACGTGGCGAACGTCAGCTTCCAGCAACTGGCCGACTATGTCGCCTTTCTGGTCATGGCCCAGACTGATCCCGAGGCCGACACCAGCGGCTATGACACCATCCTCAACCTGTTCAAGGGCGACGGCCCCGATGGGCTGACGGCCTGGGACCTGGCCTATCTGGAGGCGCTGTACGCTTCGGACACGACCCAGAGCACGCCCAACCGTCACGGCAGCAATGTCGGCCGCGCCCTGGCCCGCGACATCGGCGGCCAGATGCGCGAGGAGGCGCGCCAGGCGCAGTCGGAACCGACGCCCGAACCCGCCTCGACGCCGACGCCATAGTCGTCAGGCTCTGACAGTCGCTGCTCGCCGAACGCTGGCGCATAGTCGGGACATGGGGCGAGGGGGCATGATGATGACAAGGCGCATGGGGGCGGCGATCTTGACGGCGGCCATGGTCGCCATGTCGGCGTCGACCGCGATCGGACAGGTCGGGGCGAACGCCGCTCCGACCGTGACGTCAGACGAGGCCGCGGTCGAGCGTCGGTTGCGACAAGAGGTGGAGAACGCCAGCGCCGCGGGCGACGTGCGCGCCCAATCGCGGGCGACGCGGGCGCTGGCCGATCACCTGGCCCTGACAGGGCGGGCCGAGCGCGCGGCGGCCATTCTGGCCGACATGTCCGTGATCGACGCGACGCTGGGCGCGGGAGACCGCGACCACCTGATGACCGAGTACCGGCTGGCCGAATTGGAACTGGGTCTCGGACGCGGCGGCCAGGCCGAGATCCGCGCCGAGGCGGCGCGGCGGGCGGCGGACATGGCGCTCGGTCCTGACGATCCCCTGACCCTGCGTGTGAAGGCCCTGTGGGCCTTGGCCTTTACCGATCAAACTGAGGATGACGGGGATGGCGACTTCCTCGATGCGACCTTCGCCCTGGGAGAAGCCTATGAGGCGGCCGCGGCCAGACATCCCGACGATGCGGCTCTGAAGTTCGACATCCTGTCGGCCTATGCCGAGGTTCTGCTGCGGCTGGAGCATACGTCGGGGGCCTTGCCCGCCGTTCAGGACATGGTCGAACTGATGGATCGCGAACTGGCGGGCGATCCGGGGCAGCGGCGGCGCGTAAGGGCGCGGCTGGGGATCATGGTTCTGGAGGAGCGGTTCGTTCAGGACGCGCTGATCATCTTGCGCCAGGCGGCCCAGGAGGTGATCGCGGCGCGCGACACCCGCAGCGCACAGGCCGAACTGCGCGAGGCGGCGCCGTTCCGGGCCATGGTGCTGGGCGCCTGGATTCGAAGCTTCGACCCCGAGTTCGGCCTGGCCAATGCGGCGAACCTGAATCGCTACGATCCAGAACTGATGGGTGATTTCGGAGTCGATTGACGGGTCGCTTGAAACCCGCGCATCGGCACGCGATATCGGAGACCATGCGCGACGCGCGCCGATTCGGCCGCCCGCACCCATCCGAGAAGGCCCCGTATGCGCGATCCGATCGAACTGATGAACATGAACCTGGTCCCCATGGTGGTGGAGCAGTCCAGCCGGGGCGAGCGGGCCTTCGACATCTTCTCGCGCCTGCTGCGCGAGCGGATCATCTTCCTGACCGGCCCGTTCGAGGACGGCATGGCGTCGCTGATCTGCGCCCAGTTGCTGTTCCTGGAATCGGAAAACCCGAAGAAGGAGATCAGCATGTACATCAACAGCCCCGGCGGTCAGGTGACGTCGGCGCTCGCGATCTACGACACCATGCAATACATCAAGTCGCCGGTTTCGACCGTGGTGATGGGCATGGCCGCCTCGGCCGGTTCGCTGATCCTGACGGCCGGCGCGGCCGGCCAGCGCGTGGCCCTGCCGAACGCCCGGGTCATGGTGCACCAGCCCTCGGGCGGTTTCCGGGGTCAGGCGTCGGACATCGAACGTCACGCCGAGGACATCCGCTACACCAAGCGTCGCCTCAACGAGATCTATGTCCAGCACACCGGCCGAACCTATGAGGAAGTCGAGAAGACGCTGGATCGCGACCATTTCATGAGCGCCGAGGAAGCCAAGGCCTGGGGCATCGTCGATCACGTCTATGATCACCGCGAACAGGCCGAAGACGACGGCGTGAAGACCGTCTGAGCCGGACGTCAGCCAAATCGCATAGGAGAGGGCGCGCCAGTACGGCGCGCCTTGTCTTTTGTGGTATCAGGCAGCCATGCAGCACACGCGCGAGACCCGCGGGACCGTCGAGGTCGATGGCGAGATCTATGACTGGGAGATCCGTCGCCAGCCGCAACCCCAGGCCGACGGCAGTTGGAACGGCATGGCCGTGACGCTGAAGCTCCAAGGCTTTCAGCGCGAGGCGATTGTTCAATTTCCCATGCCGATGCGGCCGAACGGTCGGCCGGACATGGAGAAACAGCGTCTGAACGTCGATGCGGTGCGCAACGCCGTGACGGCGGTGATCGAGGCAGGCTGGAATCCGACCTCGCGCGGCAAGCCCATGGTCTTCGACGTGGATGCGGACGGCAACTAGGGCCGCGCCCGGAACACCCTGAACCCCGGTTCGTCGGCGATGGCCAGCATTTCCGCATCGCCGGAGGTGTCGCCATAGGCGGCGGCCAGGTGCAGGTCGTCGCCATAGACGGCGCGCAGACGGCGGACCTTTTCTTCGCCCCGGCAGTTGGGACCGGCGAAGGCGCCGGTGACGCGATCCTGACTGTCGAAGACCAGCGGCGTGCCCAAAAGGGTTTCGGCCCCCAGGCGGCGGGCGAAGGGGGCCACGGTGGTCTCGGGGCTGGCGGTCACGATCACCCGATGAGCGCCGCGTCGCCCCCATTCGGCCCAGACCTTCAGCGCGTCGGGACGCATGAACCGATCCCAGACCTCGGCGGCGAAAGCCTCGGCCTCGACTTCCAGGACATCGCGCGGGACCCCGCGCAGGAACTCCGCGGCGGCGGCGGCCTTGATGCGGCCCCGGTCGCGATGACGGGCATAGGCCGCGGTCGCAGGCGCCAGCCGCGTCAGGCCCAGCAACCAGCCGCCGCCGCCCGCGCGCCATTTCAGAAAGGCGGTGAAACTGTCGCGGATCGTCAGGGTGCCGTCGAAATCGAAGGCGACGATGGGAACGCCTTCTGAAACGGGCTGGCGAATCGGCGACGCGGCGCCCATGTCAGACATTCGCCGTGATCCTCATCCAGTTTGCGCCGTTATCCGTACGTCGTTCGGCCTTACGCCTGGGCTTGTGACGAGCGGCTGGATGGTTGATTGTCAATTTTAAAGACCTTCGCGCCTAGAGTTTGGGAAACAACGCGGAGAAAGCGCGTACGGACCCATATCGGGGACGGATGCGGGAGTGAGAAGGGTCGATGACCAAAGCCGCCGGAACGGACGCCAAGAGCACCCTGTATTGCAGCTTCTGCGGCAAGAGCCAGCATGAGGTGCGCAAGCTGATCGCCGGCCCGACCGTATTCATCTGTGATGAATGCGTCGAGCTGTGCATGGACATCATCCGCGAAGAGCACAAGATCGGCTTCGTCAAGGCCAAGGACGGCGTGCCCACGCCCAAGGAAATTCGCGAGGTCCTGGACGACTATGTGATCGGGCAGAGCCACGCCAAGAAGGTGCTGAGCGTCGCCGTTCACAACCACTACAAGCGTCTGAACCACGCGACCAAGTCGAACGACGTGGAACTGGCCAAGTCGAACATCATGCTGATCGGACCGACCGGTTCGGGCAAGACGCTGCTGGCCCAGACGCTGGCGCGGATCATCGACGTGCCCTTCACCATGGCCGACGCCACCACCCTGACCGAAGCCGGTTATGTGGGCGAGGATGTCGAAAACATCATCCTGAAACTGCTCCAGGCGTCCGACTACAACGTCGAGCGGGCCCAGCGCGGCATCGTCTATATCGACGAGATCGACAAGATTTCGCGCAAGTCGGACAACCCCTCGATCACCCGCGACGTCTCGGGCGAGGGCGTGCAGCAGGCCCTGCTGAAGATCATGGAAGGCACCGTCGCCTCGGTGCCTCCGCAAGGCGGCCGCAAGCACCCGCAGCAGGAGTTCCTGCAAGTCGACACCGCCAACATCCTGTTCATCGTCGGCGGGGCCTTCGCCGGACTGGAGAAGGTGATCTCGGCGCGCGGCGACGCGGCCTCGATCGGCTTCGGCGCCAAGGTCAAGGACATCGACGAACGCCGCACCGGCGACATCCTGCGCGGCGTCGAGCCGGATGACCTGATGCGCTTTGGCCTGATCCCGGAATTCATCGGCCGCCTGCCGGTTCTGGCGACGCTCGAAGACCTGGATGAGGCGGCGCTGATCACCATCCTGACCGAGCCGAAGAACGCCCTGGTCAAGCAGTACAAGCGCCTGTTCGAGATGGAGAATGTCGAACTGACCTTCACCGACGACGCCCTGTCGGCGGTGGCGGGCAAGGCCATCAAGCGCAAGACCGGCGCGCGGGGGCTTCGCTCGATCCTGGAAGGCGTGCTGCTGGAAACCATGTTCGAATTGCCCACCTTCGAGGGCGTCGAAGAGGTCGTGGTCAACGCCGAGGTCATCGACGGCAAGGCGCAGCCGCTGCTGATCTACGCCGAGACCAAGGGCAAGAAGGCGCCGGACAGCGCGGCCTGAGGTGTTGACGTAAACGAAATCCTGATTGACATTCAGCGAAATGTTGATCGGAGCGCGCTATGCGCGGGTGGGTTGCGTTGGGGCTGGTGTTAGGGGCAGCGCTTGGAGCGTGCGCTCAGCCATTCCCCAAGCCGGCTCCCAAGGATGGAGATCCTACGCGGTACGGATCGGCATTTAATGCAGCGGTAACCGAGGCTTTGGTTCAAAAGCTCACCGGTCAGAACTATTATTCTCACTTCGGCGAAGCGGCTTATGGGATGGCGGCAGCTTGGCCTCCGGCGCCGTGCACACCAGACTCTCTTAATGCCTACCTAGCCAAAGAGCGCTCATGCTGGGTGTTAATGAGGCGAGGCGGCTCCGATTGTCAGGACAGTAACCTGTGCATGGAGTTCAAAGTTGATCCTCGCATTGCTAGCGATCAAGCGCTTTGGCCGATTATCGAAGAGGCTCTAAGACGCCCTTGCGCGCAACTGACACCGCCCCGTGAGCTGAGGTACTCGCGATCACCTTCGGCCGTTGGCAAGTCGGCTCGAGAAAATTACGACATTTTGGACTGTGACGGGCGGGGGGTTGTCGCACAGTCTATCTCACTCGCAGGCGATTACGGCTCTATTCTAGTGCGGTTTGGCCAAGGATGATGTCTGCCTAGAGGGTATAAATAACAAAAGCCCCATGGGTTGGCAGCCTCCTGGATCCTGATCAATATTTTACTTCATAATAGTACAGGAGGACGAAAAATGCCTGGGCCTACAGGATATGTTTTCGGGGTCAATGTTTGCGACGGAGGAGGAACCGGCACCAGCCATGTTAACATTACATTGATGGCGCCAGGATGGTCTCCAACGTTCGGCAACAATGTGAATGGCGGAAGCTGGGCGTGCGAACCCAGAATGATTTTCTGAATAGAACGGATATTCACACGACTTATTATGATGTTACGTACGCTCAACTTATGGATATGTACAATTGGGTGTCTGGCCTGATTTCTGATCCGCAAAACTCCTGCAGTTGCTTGGTCGAAATTGTGTCGATTTCATAAGAGATATATTCTCTGTCGGAAATATGGGAGAGCAGATTGGCTCTGCGATGCAGTGGCTCGGTGCTGCGGTCAATTATTATGCAGTAGTCAGCGACTGGATGCGCGCCAATGGATTTGGATCCGTTTGGGATGGTATCGGCCACGCCGTAGGGGCCGTCGGTCGCCGCCGGCATCGGATCGTCGGTTGGATAGGCGATGCTGCGTCGGACAGCGCAGCCTGATCACCTGTTGTGAGTTGAAACGGAGGGGCGGCTCGGTTGGGCCGCCCCTTTCCCGTTTCCCTCTCGTCCTCATGAATGGGGGATCCAGGTCTTTGAATGGTGCGGCGGCAGTAGACCTAACTGTGGGCTCTATTTGGAAGGTGCGCGAGTGGGCTGGATCTGTAACCTTGAGGGTTGACCCAAGCCTTGCTTCTTGATCAGCTAAGGGGTGAACTTTGAGGGGGAGACATGCGGGTCGCAGCCTTGCTCACGGTGCTTTTATGTGCGGCGGTAACGGCATGTTCGCCGTTTCCTAAGCAAGTGCCTTGGGAAGGGTATGATCCAATTGCGTACAATGCTTCATTCAATGCAGCCGCGACTGAAGCTGTAGTTCAAGCGCTGACCGGGAAGAACTATTACGAATACTTTGGCGAGGCAGCCTACACCATGATCATCCCGCCTGTGGGATGTACATTGGAGTTATGGGAAAAGTATCTCGCCAAAGAGAGGGCGTGTTGGCTTTTGTCCCGGCAGCCCGATCCCGAATGCAAGAACCGTGATCGATGTGCGAGGTTCACTATCGATTCTACGGTGCTTTCAGATAGACGGATATGGCCTGTAATCGAGAAGGCTTTGACTCGACCCTGTGACTATCTAACCGACCCGCGACAAGTAAAATTTGGAGCATATCCGTCTGTTTTGGGCCATTCCGCAGAGCAGGCCTATGAGTTGTTGGAATGTGGGAGTGGCGGCGTAGTTGCTGAGAATGGTCAAGTTGAAGTCGACGGCAACGCTGTAACCATAATATTCAAGAGGGGATAACTATGCCGGGCACGGGCTATACCGTAACTGTCAACGTGTTCAGTGATTCTCCTGCGGGTCATGTCAATTTAACATTGAGCGGACCTGGAGGGTGGAGTGCAACATTTGGCAATAACGTAAATGGCGGGACTTGGGGTGTTCGAATGGAGAGTCTCACTGGACGGAACCCGTACCAGACTACATTCGATATAAGCTATGACCAATTCATGGCGATGTACAACTGGGCGTCTGACCTTATCGCCAACCCACAGAATTCCTACGGGTTGCACGGAGGGGCGGCTCGGTTGGGCCGCCCCTTTCCCGTTCCTCTTTCATCCTCACGAATGGGGGGGCAGGTCTTTGAATGGTGCGGCGGCGCCTGTGGCCCGTCGCCGCCAGTCCTGAAACGCTCCTGTCAGGCTGGACAGGACTGGGCTGCCGCTCTCGCGGGAATGATGGGGCGTGGGAGAGACCAAGCCGCCGACACGCTGCGGGCATGGCGCACGCCTGCCACGGCGCCTGAAATGTCGGCGGCCGACGCCCCTTGGTGACGGCTAGGCAGATGGCGGCTTGGCCGCGCCGACGATCGCTTCACGATGGCCGCTGACGTTGTCGCCATCACCAGGTTTCAGGAACAGAAAGACGCCGGCGGACAGGATCGTCATGCCGCCCAGAAACCAGAAGCCGTGGTGCACGCTGGATAGCATTTCGGAGCGGACCGACGCCGTCGTGCTGACGAAGGTGCTCGTCACCAGCCCGGCCGCGGCGATGCCGAAGCTGGTCGAAAGCTGTTGGAACGTGCCCGCGAACGCGCTGGCGTTGCTGGACTGACCGTCGGGCACGTCGGCATAGGTCAGGGTGTTCATGGCCGTGAACTGGGTCGACATCAGCACGCCGTAAACGACCGCCTGGGTGCAGATCAGCCAGATCGGCGTCTTCACGCCGATGGTTCCAAACATGACCAGCAGGACGCCCAGCAGCACCGTGTTGCCGATCAACAGCGTGCGGTATCCCGTCATGGAAAGTTCGCGCTGGATGATGAATTTGGCCGCCATCGCCCCAAGGGCCTGCGGCATCATCAAAAGCCCCGATTTGACGGGCGAGAACCCCAGTCCGGTCTGGTACAGCAGGGGCAACAGGAATGGCGCGCCCCCGACCCCCAGTCGGGTGACGAATCCCCCGATGGTCGATACCGAAAAGGTCCGAACGCGCAGCAAGGTGACATCCAGCAGCGGATGCGCCAGCTTGCGCGCGTGCCACCCGTAAAGGCCGAGCAGGGTCAACGACGTCGCCGTCGCCGCCGCGATCGTGAACGCGCTCTCGCTGTGGCTCCCGAAGACCTCCAGCACCCAAGACAGCAGTGAAATGCCAGTTCCGAAATAGACCAGCCCGAGCCAGTCGAGCGGCGGCACGTCCTTGCCGCGATAATCGGGCAGGTATCGCCAGACCAACACCAGCCCCACCAGGCCGATCGGGACGTTGAGATAGAAGATATAGTCCCATGAGGTGACGCTGACGATGAATCCTCCCAGCGTCGGGCCGATCAGAGGTCCCACCATCGAAGGTATGGCCACGAAACTCATGGCGCGGACCAGTTCGTCCTTGGGAAAGCTGCGGATCAGGACCAGTCGACCCACCGGAACCATCATCGCGCCGCCGATGCCCTGCAACACCCGGAAGGCGACCAGCATCGGCACGTTCTGCGACAGACCGCACAAAGCGGACCCCAGAGTGAACAGCGCGATTGCGGCCGTGAAGACGCGCCGTGTTCCGAATTTGTCGGCCATCCAGCCGCTCGCCGGAATGAAGACCGCCAGGCTAAGCGCATAGCTGGCTAGGACCGATTTCATCTCAAGCTGAGAGACGTGCAGCGCGCCCGCGATCGACGGGACGGCCGTGTTCAGGACCGTCGTGTCGAGCGACTGCATCAGGAAGGCGATCGCGACCAGCCAAGGCAGAAGTCGCTTCGGAACCGGCTTGCTTTCCAAATCGCTTCTCCTTGATCGATATGGACAATCTCAGGTCTTTTGGCCGACGGTCAATGTTCCGTGACTCGCAAAATGTGAAAATGGCGCGGCATCGGTCATGACGAGGGGATCGATCCGGCGCGGCTGGCGAATTCCGGCCGGTGCGGCGTCGGGTCGGCGAGCAGACGACAGGACGGTTTCTGTGACGCTTGAACCCGGTGTTTGAGGGACCACATACTGTCTCGAACGCCGTCGGAATCGACGGGCCGTCCGCCGGGACCGGGCATCATGCCCTGGACTGGCGATGCGGCGGGCCGGAGATCAACGAAGGCCCTGGAAAGTAAGCATCATGTCCGAGACCAAGACCCTTCCCGTTCTGCCGCTGAGAGACATCGTCGTCTTCCCGCACATGGTCGTGCCCCTGTTTGTCGGGCGCGAGAAATCGGTGCGCGCGCTGGACGAGATCATGAAGGGCGAAAAACAGATCCTTCTGGCGACCCAGAAGAACAGCGTGGACGACGACCCGTCGCCCGACGCCATCTATCCCATCGGCGTGCTGGCCACAGTGCTGCAACTGCTGAAACTGCCTGACGGCACCGTCAAGGTGCTGGTCGAGGGCAAGAGCCGCGCGCGCCTGACCCGCTTCACCGACCGTGACGACTATTTCGAGGCCGAGGCCGTCGAGATCGTCGACGACGCGGGCGACTCGGCCCAGGCCGAGGCGCTGATGCGTGCGGTCGTTGAGCAGTTCGAGAACTATGTAAAGCTGAACAAGAAGGTGCCGCCCGAGGCCCTCAGCTCCATCCCCCAGATCACCGATCCGGCCAAGCTGGCCGACAGCGTCGCCGCCCATCTGTCGGTCAAGATCGCCGACAAACAGGCCCTGCTGGAAACGGTCGAGACGCCGCGCCGCCTGGAGAAGGTCTATGGCCTGATGGAAGGCGAGATCAGCGTTCTTCAGGTCGAGAAGAAGATCCGCAGCCGCGTCAAGCGGCAGATGGAGAAGACCCAGCGCGAATACTATCTGAACGAGCAGATGAAGGCGATCCAGCGCGAGCTGGGCGAGACCGACGACCAGCGCGACGAGATCATGGAGCTGGAACGGCGCATCCGTAAGACCAAGCTGTCCAAGGAGGCGCGCGCCAAGGCCGAGGCCGAGGTCAAGAAGCTGCGCAATATGTCGCCGATGTCGGCCGAGTCGACCGTGGTGCGGAACTACCTCGACTGGCTGCTGTCGATCCCCTGGGGCAAGGCCAAGCAGAAGCCGATCGACCTGAAGAAGGCCGAGGACATCCTGGAAGAGGATCACTTCGGTCTGGAGAAGGTGAAGGAGCGCATTCTGGAATATCTGGCCGTTCAGGCGCGCACCGGCAGCCTGAAGGGTCCGATCCTGTGCCTGGTCGGCCCTCCGGGGGTTGGCAAGACCTCGCTGGCCAAGTCGATCGCCAAGGCGACCGGGCGCGAATATGTGCGAATGTCGCTGGGCGGCGTGCGTGACGAGGCCGAGATTCGCGGCCACCGCCGGACCTACATCGGCTCCATGCCGGGCAAGATCATCCAGTCGATGAAGAAGGCCAAGACGACCAACGCCTTCGTCCTGCTGGACGAGATCGACAAACTGGGCGCCGACTGGCGCGGGGACCCGTCCTCGGCCCTGCTGGAGGTGCTGGACCCGGCCCAGAACTCGACCTTCGGCGACCACTATCTGGAGGTCGACTACGACCTGTCGCAGGTCATGTTCGTGACCACGGCCAATAGCCTGAACATGCCCCAGCCGCTGATGGATCGCATGGAGATCATCCGCGTCTCGGGCTACACCGAAGACGAGAAGGTCGAGATCGCCAAGCGCCACGTCCTGCCCAAGCTGCTGGAGGACCACGGTCTGAAGGCGGGTGAACTGATCGTGCCCGACAGCTCGATCCGCGACCTGATCCGCTACTACACCCGCGAAGCCGGGGTGCGGTCGCTGGAACGCGCCCTGGGCGGTCTGGCCCGCAAGGCGGTGCGCGAGATGGCGACCTCGAAACAGGTCTCGATCACCGTCGACGACGCCAAGCTGGCCGAATACGCCGGGGTGCAGAAGTACCGCTATGGCGAAACGGACGCCGAGGATCAGGTCGGCATCGTCACCGGTCTGGCCTGGACCGAGTTCGGCGGCGACATCCTGACCATCGAGGCGATCAAGATGCCGGGCCGCGGCCGCATGACCGTGACCGGCAACCTGAAGGAGGTCATGAAGGAATCGATCTCGGCCGCCGCCTCCTACGTCCGGGCGCGCGCCCTGTCGTTCGGGGTCAAGCCGCCGGTGTTCGAGAAGACCGATATCCACGTGCACGTGCCGGATGGCGCGACGCCCAAGGATGGTCCTTCGGCAGGCGTGGCCATGACCGTGGCCATGGTCTCGGTCCTGACCGGCATTCCGATCAGGAAGGATATCGCCATGACCGGCGAGATCACCCTGCGCGGCCGGGTCACGGCCATCGGCGGCCTGAAGGAGAAGCTGCTGGCGGCCCTGCGTTCGGGCGTGAAGACGGTGCTGATCCCGCAGGAGAACGAAAAGGACCTGGCCGACCTGCCCGACAATGTGAAGTCGGCGCTGGAGATCGTGCCCGTCTCGACCGCCGATGAGGCGCTGAAATGGGCCTTGACCGGCACCCTGACTCCCGTCGAGTGGGACGAGGCGGCCGAGCCGCTGCCGACGGCGGCGCCTCCGGCGACGGATGGCGGGGCCGTGGTCAGCCACTGATCTGGCTTCAACTTTGAAGACAGGGACGCGGTCCGGTTCGCCGGGCCGCGTTTCGCTTTTTGGAACTGTCGCTTGAACCCTGCGTCCGAGCGGGGCATGAGCAGGCGGCGGGCGGCTAGCTCAGTTGGTCAGAGCATCTCGTTTACACCGAGAGGGTCGGCGGTTCGAACCCGTCGCCGCCCACCATCTCCCGCTTGCGTCGACGCCGCCGCGCCTCGATAGTCGGGCGAGGGGAGGGACCATGATCGTCGCTGTCAGCCTGGCAGTCCTGATGCTCGCGAGCGGCCAGACCCCGCCGATCGCCGCTGATCCGGTCGAAACGGCTGCAAGGCCCGAACCCGTCGACATCTTTTCCATTCCGCCGATGGTTCGGGAACCGACCGAGGCCGAGATGGCCGATATCGAGCGGCTGGTCGGCGAGGCCGAAGGCGCCCGGAACGCCGAACGGTTCGATGAGGCTATCGCCAAGGCGAACGAACTGGCCGCTCTGAGCGCACGAACCTATGGACCCAGGCATCCCGTCACGGCGTCCAGCCTGAATATTGCGGCCCAAGCCTATTACGCCCGAGAAGACCTGGATGAGGCGGAGGCCATTTTTCGTGACGGCCTGGCGATCCGCCGCGCGGCATTGGGCGAGGCGCACCCAGATGTTGCGGAAAGCCTGAATAACCTTACGGCCGTAACGTGGAGCCGCGGTCGATATTCCGAGGCTCTTGAGATGCAGGTTCAAGCTGTGGCCGTCTGGGAGGCCGCGCTGGGACCCAACAACCGCTATGTCGGCGAGGGCCTGGGCAATCTGGCGCGGAATTATCTGATGCTGGACCGCTATGCCGAAGCGGAAGCCCCCGCGCGACGGTCACTGGAGATCGCGGAACGCCTATACGGTCCCGACGATGTGCGGACTGCCCGGGAAATGGACGCCTTGGCCGAGGTATGGGTCAATCAGGGCCGATATGAGCAGACCGAAGCGCTTCTGTTGCGGGGCATGGGCGCGTTCGAAGCCGCGGGCGCCCAGCCCAGCCGGGACTTCGGCATCATGGTCAACGCCCTTGCGGACCTCAGGGGCCGACAAGGGCGATACGAAGAAGCGGCCGACCTATATCGGCGAAGCACCGAAATCTTCCAGGCGGTCTATGGCGGTCGGCACTCCATGACGGCGGCCACGCTTAAGAACACGGCCCTGGCCCTAATGGAATTGGGGCGTCCGGCCCGCGCGGAACCGCTGATGCGCCGCTCTCTTTCCGCTTATGAGCAGACGTTCGGAGCCACCCACCCCGACACGGCCGACACGCGCGCGCGGCTGGCCGAGCTGTTGCGACAACAGGCACGCGCTTCGGAGGCGCAAGCCGTCGCCGAGAAGGCCGTCGCGGATTTGGAGGCGAGCGTCGGGGTCGGACACGTCCAGACGGCTAGCGCTCGGGTCATCTTGGCGTCGATCCAGCTCGACCAGGGTCGTGTGGATGAGGCGGTCAGCGGCTACGAACGTGCGGCCGAAACAATGCGAAGGCTTTTCGGCGAAGACAGCGCCCAGACCTGCTGGGTGCAAATCCAGTTGGCGAAGGCCCTGATCCATGCGGGGCGCGCCAAGGAGGCGGAAGGCCTGACGCGGGCGGCGATGGCTTTCAATCAGGCGACGTTCGACGCCGACCATGCCGACCTGTTGGAGGCGAGGGCGCTTTTGGTCGAAAGTCTGATGCGTCAGGGCGACCTCGCCGAGGCGCTCTCTCAGACGCGCCTGACGCCGACGGGAACGTTGGGGGCGGCGTCGCAACGTCGCGCTCGCGATCTATATCGGCTTAAGGTCGATGCCGATTGGGCGGTGTCGGAGCGCCTGTAAGGTCGCCTGTCGGGGTGAGGCGACTGGACGGCCGTTTGGCGTCATAGCGCCAGCGAATGTCACGCGGCCCGAAGCTTTCTAGGTCATTGGGACGGGCACGAACCGCCGTGCGCCGCCCGCACGGACGATCCAATGTCGCCCAATGATCAGAACCGGAAGCTGGCCCGCAGCAGCAGGGTGTAGCGGACATAGTCTTCCAGTTTCTCGGCGTCGGCCGAGAGGGTCAGCATGCCCAGTTCGTTGCCGACGCTGAGGCGCAGACCGGCGATCGGGCCGCCGCCCTCGATGCTGGCGGGCGCCAGGGTGAAGTCCGGGCCGCCCGAGGCGAAGCGGGCGATGGTCTCGCCGGGGTCGACCGAGAAATTCTGACGCCAGCCCAGGCGCAGCTCGGGGCGCAACCAACCGTTCTGGCCGAAGCCGTAGCCGATGTTGACCGCCGCCACGCCCGAGAACAGATGGCCGTCGCGATCGTCGATCTCCAGATCGAAGCCGTCGCCGCCGCCGCTTTCGATGCGGGAGTCCTCGCTGAGCGAGAAATACTCGGCATAGATCTCGGGCCGGATGTTCCAGCGGCCCATGTGGCGCTCATAGGAGGCGCCGCCGGCGGCCGCCAGGGTGAAGCCGTTCCAGTTGGATTCGTTGCGCAGGTTCAGACCCGCACCGACCAGTTGGCGGGTCGAATCGAAGGTGGCGTAACCGGCCGCGGCCCGCGCCCACGTTGTCCAGTACTGGCCCTGGGCGCGCCAATACAGGCCCAGTTCGATCAGGCTGGCGGAAACGACCTCTTCGGCCTCGGATTCGGGATCGTCGAAGTCCGAGGAGGTGAAGGCCACCGACAGGCCCAGGGCGCCGTTGTTGGTGCCGCGCTCGATGCCGCCCGCGACGCCGAAACCTTCGGAGCGGAACCCATAGGTGTCGGTCTTGTCCTTGTCGGCGTAGAAATTGATCTCTTGCAGCCAGGCGCTGGTCTCGCCCGGCGCGGCCGAGGCGTTGCGGCCGGTCAGGGCGCGCGTCACCGCGTCAACGCCCGAGGCCAGCGACACCAGCGAACCGCCAGAATGGTCGGGCAGCATCTGCTCGTACAGATTGAGGAAGCCATCGCGGTTGGTCTGGGCCAGATAGGCGTCGCGGAGGGCTGTGTTGTCATTCAGCGCCCGATAGACCGCGTCGAAGGCCGAGGTCTCCACGCCGCTCAGTCCCGCTTCGGCGGCCGTACGGCGGCGGGCGTCGACATAGACGTCTCCCGCGGCCACGTCGGTCCCGGCGCTGACGATATAGAGGAAGGGCGAATTGGACTGGATGCCCGCCTGGTCCAATGCGCCGCCCAGGGTCAGGCTGTTGGCGTTGATGACGGTGAACCGTTTCGGCCCGTCCAGAAGGGAGGCGAAGCGGACGCCCAGACCAGCGCCCGCGGCCAGGGTGGCGGCGCCGCTGACGTTGAAGCCCGAGTTGGAGTTGTGGGCGGGGTCCAGGGTGATCAGCAGGTCGCCGTCGGCCCCGACGTTCAGGCTGCTGATGTTGACCGCACCGGCCTGACGGGATTCCAGCGAGCCGTTCGAGACATTGATGGCCAACTGGCCGTCACTGTCGGAAATCGCGCCGCGCACCGTCGCGCCGCCGCTGATGTCCAGCCGGTCGGCCCCGGCGCCGAAGCTCATGGCGCCGTCGATGGTTCCGTTGCGGATATCCAGGTAGTCCGCGCCGGACCCCATCAGGATGTCGCCCAGGATCGCCGGCTCCTTGGCGTCCGGCACGCCGTCACCATCGGTATCGGGGCTATCGGCCGTGGCCGTGCCGGGGGGGCCGCTTTGGACGATCGTCAGGCCAGCCGTGTTAGCCCGTGCGTCGATGGCGATCATCGTGCCGGTTATGGCGTCGCCAGCTTCGTTCGGAGTCAGGTTGGTCTGGATCGAGCCGGTGTTGTTGATGCTGGTCAGGCTGCCGCTCAGATCGCGGATAGCCGTTACAGTGGCCGTACCGCCCGCCGAAACCGCCAGAATCTGCCCGGAATTGGTGATGTTCGGCAGGCTCGCGCCCGCGTCGATCTGAATCGCGGTGGACCGGTGCGCCCCCTGGGTCGCCAGACCCGAAGATATGGCCATCAGATTGACCAGCGTCGGGGTCGAAGCGCCGGCGCCGAAACGCAGGGTGGTGGCGTCGGCCTTGGAAGCCAGGGAGGCGATGGTGGATTCGTTGCGGAAGCCGCCGGCGATGGTGACGGTGCGGCCGGCAACGCCGCCGATGAGAATTCCGTTGGCGCTCACGCCGTCATAGACGCCTTGGCCCGAGATCGCGCCACGGTTGATGAAACCGAAAGCATTGTCGCCCGTTCCCGCCACGCCCAGAGTGATGTTCTGGGTGTTTGAAGCCACCAGAATGGCCGGCGCCGAGCCGAAGACGTTGACGGCCGCCGTGCCTTCGTTCGCATCGTTGATGCCGTCGCTGTCTTCATCGTTATTGGCGCTGTCGTTGTTGACCGGGGGGCGTTCCAACACGACCCCGTTGGCGACACTGCCGCCGATCACGACGGCCGAGCCGCTGATCAGCCTGTCCTCGGCTTCGAGCCCGTTGATGAAGGTGTCCGACCCCCGGTTGGTGTAGCGATACCCCGAAACCGTGATGTCGCCCTGCAGCGTCAGGCGCCCGCCGACATCACCGCCGATCGAGACGCCGGTCGCCCCGGCCCCGTTCGAAGAAATCAACCCGCCCAGGTAAACATTGCCCGAGACCGTGCTGGTCGTGCGGAACGCCGTCGAATTGTCGCCGACCGCCCGGATGGCGCCGAGCGAACTAATGTTGCCGGTCAGCGCCGATTCGATCGATACGGCATGAGAGTTGTTGCCCTCCACGCCGATCACACCGCTGGCTTCAATCGTCAGATTGGCGGTGACTGCGCCGGGCGAGGCGATGCGCAGACCGTAACGACCCGTTCCCGTGGCCCAGGGACCATCCACATCGCCGTCGTTGTCGGTGTCGGGATAGGCGTCGAGACCGTCACGAGCGACCACCGTGCCGCCGATGACGATGGCGCCGGGATTGGCGCTGTTGACCAGGATCGCGGTGGCGCCGTCGGCCGCGTTCAGCATCGAGACCGAGCCGCCGGCGTCGATATCCAGGCCGTGGTTGGTGTTGACCGTGACGGCCGTGCCGGAGGTCACGTTGATAGCACCGCCGCTGGCGATGCGGATGCTGTCGGCGGCCGAACCCGTCGCGTTCGCGGTTTCGATCGGAGTCGGGCGGGCGGTGCTGATGACCACCTCGGCCTGGACCCCGGTGGCGGCCATCAGAGGGGCGAGGGCCACCGCCGCCGCGAGCAGATTACGCATTCGGAAACAACCCCTGCTGGTCACGCGAAGCCGGACGCCGCCGACCCTCTAACAGGGTCCGCGCCACGATGCCCCAAGTTTCTCGAATTTGAGGCGAATGCAAGGCCGCGAAACCGCTCCGACGTGTTCCGGCGGCCGCAAGTCTTGCCGGGCTGGAAATCAATGTGATATCATTTCGATGTCTTTCAGGAGGACGAGATGAAAGAATTCGAGACCCGATCCGCCGAAACGCCCGCCAAGACGGCCAACGGGCTATGGATGTTGTTGTTGGGGATGGCCTTGGTGATCGCCGGACCGCTGTGGATCATCCAAGATCCCGAAAATCCGATGCAACTGGCCTCGGGCGTGACGGCGACGCTCCTGGGAGGCTTCATCCTGTGCGGTCTTTATTCGCTGCAGCCGAACGAGGCGACGGCCATCCTGTTGTTCGGCGCCTATCGCGGGACGGATCGGAATACGGGTCTGCGCTGGGTTCTGCCCTGGTATAGCCGCAAGAAAATCTCGCTGCGCGTCCGCAACCTGACCTCCGACAAGCTGAAGGTGAACGACAAGAGGGGCAATCCGATCGAGATCGCGGCCAACGTCGTCTGGCGGGTCGAGGATTCGGCCCAGGCCCTGTTCGATGTCGATGATTTTCAGGAATTCGTGAACATCCAGGTCGACACCGGTCTGCGCGACCTGGCCTCGCACTATGCCTATGATCACGGCGAAGAGCATGAGCTGACCTTGCGCGCGGACGCCGAGGACGTGGCCGCCCGACTGCGTGAAGAACTGGTCGGTCGGGTCAAGGTCGCCGGCGTGGTGGTCGACGAGGCGCGTCTGGCGCACCTGGCCTATGCGCCCGAGATCGCCGGGGCCATGCTGAAGCGGCAACAGGCCGAGGCCGTTCTGGCAGCCCGGCGCCTGATCGTGAAGGGCGCGGTCGGCATGGTCGAGAACGCCCTGACCGACCTGGGCGAGCGCCAGGTGGTCGAGCTGGACGAGGACCGCAAGGCGGCCATGGTGTCGAATCTGCTGGTGGTGCTGTGCGCCGACCGCGAGGCCCAGCCGGTGGTGAACACGGGCACCCTGTACGGTTGACATGGCTCGGCCCAGGAAACCCTTCCTGATGCGGGCCTCGCCGGAGGTGATGGCCGCCGTCGAGCGATTGGCGGCGGCCGAACTGCGCTCGGTCAACGCCCAGGTCGAGATTCTGCTGCGCGAGGCCCTGGCGCGACGGGGTCTGACGCCGGGGCGCGACCGTCCGGGAACGGACGACGCTTGAGCTTTGCCAGTGACGGCGCTACGGCGCGATCATGGTGAAGTCCCACATGGCCCGCGTCCGCACCGCACGCCGCATTCACAAGCGCGCCACGCGCGTCGGCGCATCCGGCATCAGCGCCTCGGAGCGAGAACTGATGAACCTGGCCGGGCTGGAAGTCCAGGAAGGCGAACTGCGCCTGATCCCCGGCTGGGACGAGGAGGTCTCACGCACGCTTCGGGCCACCAAGGCGGCCGGTGAAGACCCCCGACCCCGGCTGGTGGACACGACCATGCTGTATGCGCCCAAGTCGGGCGGGGTGAAACGCTATCTGCTGTCCAAGAAGGCCTGGCTGGAGACGAACCGGCCCGGTGTGGCGCATTCGCTGGTGGTGCCGGGGGCGCACCACCGCGCGGGCGAGGACGGGATCATACAACTGCACGCCACCAAACTGCCCTTCGGCGACGGCTACCGTTGGCCAACCTCGGTGCGTCGCTGGGCCGCCTGGGTGACGTCGTTGAACCCGACCGTGATCGAGGCGGGCGACCCCTATACGCCGGGGCAGGGGGCGCTGGAGGCGGGGCAGCGGGCGGGCTGTCCCGTCGTCGGCTTCTGTCATTCCGACCCTGCGGGTCTGGCGGCGCTGCATTTCGGCGAATGGGCCAAGAAGCCGGTCGAGAAGCGTTGGGCCAGACTGTTCGGCCAGTTCGATCGCGTCGTGTCGCCCAGCCGTTATATCGCCCGCCGCCTGGAAGAGGCGGGCATCCGCGACATCGTCATCCAGCCGCTGGGCGTCGAAGTCGACACCTTCCGCCCGGATCGGCGCGACCGTGACTGGTTGTTGAAAAAGCTGGGCCTTCCGGCCTCGGCGCGGCTGCTGTGCTTCGCCGGCCGTCCGGCGCGCGAAAAGAACATCGACGTGCTGATCGAGGCCGTCCAGAAGCTGGGCGATCCCTATTATCTGGTGCTGGTCGGCGCGGGCCAGGGGCTGCCGGCGGAAGACCGCGTCATCTCCCTGCCGTATGAGGCCAATCCCAAGGCGGTCGCCCGCATCATCGCCAGTTGCGACGCCTTTGTGCACGCCAATGACCGCGAACCGTTCGGCCTGATCGTGCTGGAGGCCATGGCCTGCGGGCGGCCCGTGGTCGGCGTCAATGCGGGGGGCGTGGCCGAAACCGTGGATCTCGGCGTCGGCCAATTGGCGGCCAGCGCCGATCCCGATGATTACGCCCAGGCCGTCGAGGCCCTGTTCGCCCGCGATATCGAGGCCTTGGGCGCCGCCGCGCGGGTCAAGGCGGTCGAGCAATTCTCGTGGCATCGCGTCTTTGAAGGGCTGTGCATGGTCTATGGCGACGTCTCGGGTCAGCGGGCCTTCGTCGATCCCGGTCAGGAATCGGCCGTCCACTGACGGGCTGGACAGGCGCCGCCGCGCGGGTCAGCTTCCTCGCCGCATTCGCGGGGAGATCTGCGTGAAACCTCTGTTCGCCGCCATCGCGACCTTGATTCTCGTGGCTCAGCCGGTCTCGGCCCAGACCGTCATCCTGGTGCGTCACGCCGAGAAGGTGGACGCCAGCGCCGATCCCCTGTTGTCCGAGCCGGGCGTGATGCGCGCCCAGGCCCTGGCCGCCGCGACGGCCCAGGCCGGCCTGACCCACGTCTATTCCACGCCGTTGCAGCGCACCCGTCTGACGGCGGCGCCCGCGGCCGAGGCGGCGGGTCTGACGGTCGAGACGCTGGATCTGAGCGGCGGCGGCGCGGCGCACGTCGCGCGCACGGCCGAAACCCTGCGCGGTCTCGACGCCGATGACGTGGTCCTGGTCGTCGGCCACAGCAATACGGTTCCGGCGATCGCCCGCGCCCTGGGCGTGGCCGAGGTCGCCGACATGAGCGACTGCGAATACGACCGCCTGATCGTCATCGAATTGAAAGAGGGCGCCGCGCGGGCCGTGACCGGCCGTTACGGCGCCCCCTCGGAGCTGTGCTGAGATAACGTCCGATCAGTCGCGGGCGGACGATGATTTCCGCATCCGGGCCGCGCCCTGCTCCATCCGATCGGCCCCATTCAGCATCTTGGGAATGGCGTCGAGCAGTTGCTGGTCCGTCACGTCGCGGCCGTGCGCGCGCTGACGCGCGATCTGCTGGGCGCGGTAGGCGGGATCGCGCAGGCGTTGGGCCTCTTGGCGAATTTCGCGGGCGCGACTCTCCATCCCATCAGCGCCGCGCGCCATCTCCGCGCGGGCCGAGACCATCGCCTGTATGGCCTGTTCGCGGGCCTCGACGGCGATGGCGCGCGCCTGGGCCGCCTGTTCGGCGATGGCGGCATGGTCGATCGGATGGAGGCGTTGCGCGGCGCGGGCCTGGGCCAGGGCCTCGATCCGCGCCTGATCGGCCATGACACGGGCCTCCACAGCGATGGCGCGGGCGCGTTCGGCCTCGATGCGAGCCCGTGCGGCGGCCGCCCGCGCCTCGGCGCGGGCCTGGACGATGTCGCGACGCTCTTCGGCCGTCATCGGACGGCGGTGTCCGTCGGTCTGGCCCACATAGGCTTCGTCGTCAGCGGCGACATGACGGGTCGAGCGGTCGTCGCGGACGACAACGGCGCGAGGCGCCCGACGATCATCGACAGCGGCCGGAGCGGCGGCGGTCCCATCCTGGGCGCGGGCGGTCAGCTCAAGCGCGGCGAGGGGTGTGGCCACGGCGGCCAGGGCGGCGACGGCGCCGACCACTATCCAGGGTCGCGAGGGCGCGGGCGTACGATCTGACATCACGGTCTTGATCCTTTCGGCGAGGGAGCGCGCGGGGCCGGTCATGCCGACGGCGGCCCCATGGGGAGCGGGCGTGGTGACCTGCGCGGCCAGGCCGACCAGGGTGCGGGCATAGGTCTCGCGGTCGATGTGGCGCACCACGGTCTCATCGACAGCCTGTTCCGACAGCCGCTCAAGCTCGCGAGCGGCCAGCCAGACCAGGGGGTTGAACCAGAACAGGGCGACGGCGACGCGCGACAGGGCCAGGAACAGCCAGTCCGCGCGACGAATATGGGCCAGCTCGTGCGCCAGCACGGCCTCAGCCTGGTCCGGGCGCACCAACTGGCGGGGACCGATCAGAATGCGGCCAGGCGACAGACCCCAGCTCAGCGGCGCGGCCACGGCAGGCGAGACGCGCAGTCGAGGCTGACGCGCCGGGGCCAGGCGATGCAACGCCGCGCGCCAGTCGGCCTGATCGACCCGGCGGCCCAGACGGCTCCAATGGGCCAGGGTCGCCAGTCCCAGGCCGAAACGACCCAGGATCAGCACGACGCCCAACCCCCAGACCGAGACGGCCCAGACCCAAGGCTGCGGCAGAACGATCTCCGCCGAAACCGTGGCGTGGGGCAGGGGCAGGGAGGTCTGGATCGCCTGGGGCGCGACCGGCGGAAGCGAGGGGGCGGCATCGAGGACGCGCACGGCCAGGTCCGGCCCGAACAGGGCGACCGGCGCCAGCACCAGCAGCACCAGGACCGCCGCGCGCAGGATGTCGGCGCGATCAGCGGCCGTGCTACGACGCAACAGAGCCGTCATGGCCAGGGCGAAACCCGCGACCACGGCCGACTTGGCGAACAGGGCGATCAGGACGGCGGTCACCGGCCGCGCCCCTTGGCTTCGTCGATGGCGCGCTCCAGCGCGGCCAGTTCGTCCGGCTTCAGGCTGCGTGTCATTCCCAGAAGCGCGGTCGCGGCTCCGGCGGCCGACCCGTTGAAGAAGGTGTCGATAAGCCGCGTCAGAGCGCCGGTGGCGACCGTGTCGGTGCTGGGCACCGGGGCATAGAGATTGGCCGGACCGTCGACCTGACGCCGCACCAGGCCCTTGGCCTCCAGCCGCGACAGCAGGGTGCGGACCGCCGAGTCGCTAAGCGGATCGGCCAGGGCGGCGCGCACGGACGCGGCGCTCGCCTGCTCCAGTCGGCACAGGGTCTCGAACACGTCTCGTTCTCGCCGGGGCAGGGTCTCGATCATGATCGAACCGTCTCGCTACAAATGTAGCGCTACGTTTGTGGCGGACCGTGGCGAGATTGTGGCAGGCGCGTGAAATCGCGGTAAGGCGCGCGACTTCCAACGACGGCCTGGGCGGACGATGGAAACCGAGACGTGAAGGTCAGTAGTGAAGGTAAGGAAGGGCGGTGCGCCACCTCCTCCGCTCTATCGGAGAAGGTGGCGCGAGTGACGGGGCTCGAACCCGCGACCTCCGGCGTGACAGGCCGGCACTCTAACCAACTGAGCTACACCCGCGTTTCCCGGCCGAAGCGCTTGCGCGTCTCGGCGAGGGGCGTCGTTTAGGCGGGACCCCCTCGGCCTGTCAAGCGCGTGCGGCGCCCCTTTCGCCGATTAATTGGCAGGCGCGTCCGGCAGGGCGTAATGCACGCCCGCGCCCGGTCCCAGCGGCAGATCCAACCCGACCCACAGCGCCACCATCGTCAGGCCCGCGCACAGGAAGGACATGGCGTAGGGCGCCATGGTCGCCATCAGCGAGCCGAGACCGAATCTGGGGTCCCAACGCTGGGCGAAGGTCAGGATCAACGGGAAGTAGCTCATCAGCGGCGTGGCGATGTTGGTGACCGAATCGCCCATGCGATAGGCGGCGGTCGTCATCTCCGGGCTGATGCCCAACAGCATGAACATCGGCACCACGATGGGCGCCAGCGCCGACCATTTGGCCGACGCCGAGCCGATGAACAGGTCGAAGAAGCACGACACCAGCACGACCGAGATCAACAAGATCGGCGCCGGCAGATTGATGGACTTCAGCCCCTCGGCGGCGTTGACCGCCAGGATTGGTCCCAGGCCCGACCAGTTGAACATGGCCACGAAGTGGGCGGCGAAGAAGACCAGCACGATATAGGGCGCCAGTTGCTGGATGCCCTCGCGCATCATCCGCACCAGGTCGCGGTGGGACTTGACGGTGCCGGAGCCGGAGCCGAAGGCGGCGCCCGCCAGGAAGAAGGTGATGGCGAAGAAGGCGACCAGGGATCGAAACAGCGGGTTGAACCTCTGCTCTGGGGCGGCCTCGGCGTCGACGAAGGGCGAACCGGGGATGAAGGTGATGGCGGCCCACAGGGCGACCATGCCCAGGACGACCAGGCCGGCGCGGGCCAGGCCCGTTTTTTCGCCGGTGGTCAGGGGGACCTTCTCCTCGGTGCGCGCCGCCTGTTCACCGACGGGAGTCCAGGGACCCAGCCGCGGCTCGATCACCCGGTCGGTCAGGAACCAGATGATGGGCGTGAAGACGAACACCACCCCGACGATGAAGAACCAGTTGCCGGCGATGTTCACCGCATAGGACGGATCGATCAGTCGCGCCGCCGGTTCGGTGATGCCCAGCAGCAGCGCGTCCTGCGACCCGGGAAACAGGTTGCCGGCATATCCGCCCGACACGGCGGCGAAGCCCGCCGCCAGGCCCGCCAACGGATGTCTTCCGGCGGCGGCGAACATCACGGCCGCCAGGGGAATGACCACCACATAGGCGGCGTCCGAGGCGTGGTGGGACATCATGCCGGTGATGGCCACGATCGGCGTCAGGATGAAGCGCGGCGCATTCAGAAGCGCGCCTCGGATGGCCGTGGTGAACAGACCGGCTCGTTCGGCCACCGATGCGCCGTAGATGATGGTGATCACGATGCCCAGGGGCGGGAACTCCGCCAGGGTCTTGGGCATGCCGATAAGCAGCTTCGCCAGATTTTCCGACGACAACAGGCTCTTGGCCTGCATGACCTCGCCGCTGACGGGGTTGACCGCCGACCAGCCCAGGCCCGCGCCGACCAGGCTAAGGGCGATCAGGGCGACGATGAACCACAGGAAGAGGAAGACGGGATCCGGCAGGCGATTGCCGATGCTTTCGATGGCGTTCAGCACGCGGCTGCCGGGTTTCATACGCGATTTCCATGTGGGTGGGAGAAGCCGATCATTGGGAAGGTATTGTCGTTGGACGGCAAGCCGTCCGGTCCGCGACATTCTGTCCGAAACATTGCGAACCGTTCGCAACAAAATCCTTTGACGGCGCGGGTTTGAACCCCGCGCGGCTTGGGGCTAGAAGACGCCGAATCCGCCTCTCCCCGGCGGCCGAGGTGCCTCGAATGAACGCATTCCTTCTGGAATACCTGCCGGTGGTGATCTTCGCCGGCATCGCCGCCGTGCTGGGCCTGGGCTTCATGCTGGCCGCCGCCGTCCTGGCGCCGAAGAACCCCGACACGGAAAAGCTGTCGGCCTATGAGTGCGGCTTCAACGCCTTCGACGACGCACGGATGAAGTTCGACGTGCGCTTCTACCTGGTGTCGATCCTGTTCATCATCTTCGACCTGGAAGTGGCCTTCCTGTTCCCGTGGGCGGTGTCGATGTTCGACCTGTCGCGCGGCGGCATGGTGTTCGCCTTCTGGTCGATGATGATCTTCCTGGGCGTTCTGACGGTCGGTTTCATCTACGAATGGAAGAAGGGCGCCCTGGAATGGGAGTGATCACCAACGACCTTCCGCTGATCGGCGTCGGCAACCAGGGCAGTTCGCCGGTCGCCTTCGGCCGCGCCGCGCGTTCGACTGTCGAGGGCTATGACCCCAAGGTCCACGACAAATTCTTCGAGGCGGTCAACACCGAGCTGGGCGAGCGCGGCTTCCTGGTCGCGGCGGCGGACGACGTCATCAACTGGGCGCGAACCGGTTCGCTGATGTGGATGACTTTCGGCCTGGCGTGCTGCGCCGTGGAGATGATCCAGGCGTCCATGCCGCGTTTCGACCTGGAGCGTTTCGGCGCCGCGCCGCGCGCCAGTCCGCGTCAATCCGACCTGATGATCGTGGCCGGCACCCTGACCAACAAGATGGCCCCGGCGTTGCGCAAGGTTTATGACCAGATGCCGGACCCGCGCTATGTCATCTCGATGGGCAGTTGCGCCAACGGCGGCGGCTACTACCACTATAGTTACAGCGTCGTGCGCGGATGCGACCGCGTGGTGCCGGTCGACATCTATGTGCCGGGTTGCCCGCCGACCGCCGAGGCCCTGGTTTACGGCATCCTGCAATTGCAGAAGAAGATCCGCCGCACGGGGACCATCGAGCGATGAGCAACGTGGCGATGATCGACCATCTGGAGGCGCAGTTGACGCCGCTGGGCGCCGAGATGGTCGGCGCCTTGGGCGTCGAGGCCCAGGTGGCCTATGGCGAGCTGACCCTGGTCGCCCCGCGTGCGCGGATCGTCGAGGTGATGACGGCGCTGCGCGATCGTTTCGAGTTCCAGCAGCTTCTGGATGTCTGCGGGGTCGACTACCCGGATCGCGAAGAGCGGTTCGAGGTGGTCTATCACCTGATGTCCTTGACCCGGAACGCTCGTCTGCGGGTCAAGGTGGCGACCGACGAAATCCAGCCGGTCGCCAGCGTATGTTCCGTCTATCCGTCGGCTGAGTGGTTCGAGCGCGAAGCGTTCGACATGTACGGCATGCTGTTCAGCGGCCACCCGGACCTGCGCCGACTGCTGACCGACTATGGCTTCGAAGGGCATCCGCTGCGCAAGGACTTCCCGATGACCGGCTATGTCGAGGTTCGGTATGACGAGGAGCTGAAGCGGGTCGTCTATGAACCCGTCAAGCTGACCCAGGAATTCCGCAGCTTCGATTTCCTGTCGCCCTGGGAAGGCGCGGAATATCCGGCGCCCGTCCTGCCTGGCGACGAGAAGGCGGGATGATCGGCCATGAACCGCGCGGCGATACGATCGGCGTCTTCCTTCTTCCTGGTGACCTTTTCGACGGCGTTCCTGTTCACGCTGGGCGCGCGGCTGACGGGCTGGTTCACGCGCGCGCCGGACGTGTCGCCGTCGCAGATGCAGGCGTTGGGCGTGGCCATCATGATCGCCGTGGTCTGTCTGGCCGTCGGGGCGGGCATTCGGCGCCTGTCGGCGGGCGAGCTGCAAAGCGCGCTGTTGGGGGCTTCGGCCGTGCTGCTGTCGACGCCGCTGGCGATCGCGGTCTTGACCGGCGATTGGGAGATTTCGACCGCCGCCGTATCGGGCATGGGGATTCTGACCCTCGCGCTCGGGTGGCTGGTGGCGCTGACGCGCAAGCGCGTCGGACCGCAGGACGAGGATTCCGCTGATGGCTGATGGCCACGACATTCCGCTCGGCGCCGCCGCTGACGTGTTCGAAGAGGACGGCCGCACCGCCCATGCGCGGGAGATGGACGACCGCAAGTTCACGATCAACTTCGGCCCGCAACACCCGGCCGCACATGGTGTTTTGCGCCTGGTGCTTGAGCTGGACGGCGAACTGGTGACGCGCGTCGATCCGCACATCGGCCTGCTGCATCGCGGCACTGAAAAGCTGATGGAGGCCCGCACCTACCTCCAGAACGTGCCGTACCTCGACCGGCTCGACTACGTCGCGCCGATGAACCAGGAGCACGCCTTCTGTCTGGCGGTCGAGCGGCTGCTGGGGATCGAGGTCCCGTACCGCGCCCAGTTGATCCGGGTGCTGTATTCCGAGATCGGCCGCATCCTGTCGCATATGCTGAACGTGACGACCCAGGCGATGGACGTCGGCGCCCTGACGCCGCCGCTGTGGGGCTTCGAACAGCGCGAACAGTTGATGATCTTCTACGAGCGGGCCTGCGGCGCGCGTCTGCACGCCAACTATTTCCGTCCCGGCGGCGTGCATCAGGACCTGCCGATGGACCTGATCGACGACATCGGCCGCTGGTGCCAGCAATTCCCGGCGGCGCTTAAGGACATCGAGTCCCTGGTCACCGAAAACCGCATCTTCAAACAGCGCAACGTCGACATCGGCGTGGTGTCGAAAGAGCAGGCGCTGGCCTGGGGTTTCACCGGCGTGATGCTGCGCGGTTCGGACATCGCCTGGGATCTGCGCAAGTCGCAGCCATACGAATGCTACGCCGACCTGGAGTTCGACGTGGCGGTGGGCAAGAACGGCGACTGCTGGGACCGGTATCTGGTCCGCGTCGAGGAGATGAAGCAGGCCCTGCGCATCATGGAGCAGTGCATCCACAAGCTGCGCAACTGCCCCGGCGAGCCGGTGATGATCGAGGACCACAAGATCGTTCCCCCGCGTCGCGGCGAGATGAAACGGTCGATGGAAGCCCTGATCCATCACTTCAAACTGTACACCGAAGGCTTCAAGACGCCGGAGGGCGAGGTTTACGCCGCCGTCGAGGCGCCTAAGGGCGAGTTCGGCGTCTATGTCGTGTCGGACGGCGCTAACAAGCCGTATCGCGTGAAGATCTCGGCCCCCGGCTTCCGTCACCTGCAAGCGATGGACTGGATGAATCGCGGCCATATGCTGGCGGACGTCTCGGCCATCCTCGGCTCGCTGGACATCGTCTTCGGCGAGGTGGACCGGTGAGCGCCAAACCTCTGAGCGACGCCGTCAAACAGGGCTGGAGCGTGGTGGCCTATACCTCCACCGAAAGCGGCGGCGAAAACTGGAAGCACAACTTCCTGATCAGCCGCAACGGCCAGCACAAGATCCTGACCGTGCGCAAGAAAATGCTGGGTTCCGGCGTCGTCACCGAGGAGTTGGAAGTCTGATGTCGGTTCGTCGTCTCGCCAAGGAACAGCCGGCCTCGTTCGCCTTCTCGAAGGCGACGATGCAGAAGGCCGAGTGGTGGATCGCCAAATATCCGGCCGAGCGGAAGCAGTCGGCCGTGATCCCGATCCTGTGGCTGGTGCAGAAGCAAGAGGGCTGGGTGTCCGAGCCGGCCATCCGCGCCATCGCCGACCTGTTGGGCATGCCCTACATCCGGGTGCTGGAGGTCGCGACCTTCTACACCATGTTCATGCTGGAGCCGGTCGGTTCGGCCGCCCTGGTCCAGGTGTGCGGCACCACGCCGTGCATGATCCGCGGCGCGGGCGAACTGATGAAGGTGTGCAAGGACAAGATCGGTCCGAAGCAGACCCTGTCGGCCGACGGTCGTTTCTACTGGGAAGAGGTCGAGTGCCTGGGCGCCTGCGTCAACGCGCCGATGGCCATGATCAACGACTATTATTTCGAGGATCTGACGCCCGAGAATCTGAAGTCGATCCTGGACGATTTCGCCGCCGGCAAGTCGCCGAAACCGGGACCGCGCGTCGATCGCGTCAACTCTGCGCCCGAAGGCGGCCCGCAGACCCTGACCGATCCCAAACTCTATGACGGCTCGGCGGCCAAGCCGATCAAGACGCTGCCGAACAGCAAGCCGGTGTCGGCATGACGACGCCCATGCCCGATCTGAGCACCGAGGAAGGCCGCGCCGAATATCGGCGCGAGCTGCGGCGCGTGGCCCTGCCATATCGCTGGACCGGGTTGGGACTGATCCTGGCGGCGGCCCTGGTCGTGGTGGCCGCCTCGCGCGGGGCTTTGCCGGACCAGGCGGTCCTGTTCGGTTACGCCATGCTGGCGGGCGGCTGGGCCTTGGTCATTCTCGCGGTGTTCCTGCGCACCCGTCATCACAAGCGCCGTCTGGCGGAAGGACTCTGAGCGTGGTCGGCATCCTGGAAGACAAGGATCGCATCTTCACCAACCTGTACGGCCTGCACGACTGGGGCCTGGAGGGGGCGAAGACGCGCGGTTGCTGGAACGCGACCAAGGACATGCTGGACCTGGGCCGCGACTGGATCATCACCAACGTCAAGAACTCGGGCCTTCGCGGCCGGGGCGGCGCCGGTTTCTCGACCGGGCTGAAGTGGTCTTTCATGCCCAAGGAGCTGAAGGACGGGCGGCCGCACTATCTGGTCGTCAACGCCGACGAATCCGAACCCGGCACCTGCAAGGACCGGGAGATCATGCGCCACGATCCGCATCTGCTGATCGAGGGCTGCCTGATCGCCAGCTACGCCATGCAGGCGCACGCCTGCTACATCTATCTGCGCGGCGAATATGTGCTGGAACGCGAGCGCATGGAGGCGGCGGTCAAACAGGCCTATGAGGCCAGGCTGATCGGCAAGAACAACGTCCACGGCTGGGACTTCGACGTCTATATCCACCACGGCGCGGGCGCCTACATCTGCGGCGAGGAGACGGCCCTGCTGGAGAGCCTGGAGGGCAAGAAGGGCCAGCCGCGCCTGAAGCCGCCGTTCCCGGCCGGCGCGGGCCTGTACGGTTGTCCGACCACGGTGAACAACGTCGAATCCATCGCCGTCGTGGGGACCATCCTGCGCCGCGGGGCCGACTGGTTCGCCAGCTTCGGCCGCCCGAACAACACCGGCACCAAGCTGATGTCGATCTCGGGCCACGTGAATCGGCCGTGCAATGTCGAAGAGGCGATGTCGATCCCGCTGCGTCAGTTGCTGGACGATCATTGCGGCGGCGTGCGCGGCGGCTGGTCGAACCTGAAGGCGGTCATTCCCGGCGGCGTCTCGGTGCCGCTGATCACGCGCGAGATGAGCGAGGTCGCGTTGATGGACTTCGACTCCCTGCGTGAGATGCGCTCGGGTCTGGGCACAGCGGCGGTGATCGTGATGGATCAGTCGACCGATCTGGTGAAGGCCATCGCCCGCATCAGCTATTTCTACAAGCACGAGAGCTGCGGCCAATGCACGCCGTGCCGCGAGGGCACCGGCTGGATGTGGCGCGTGCTGGAACGCATGGCGCTCGGCGAGGCGGACCCGTCCGAGATCGACCTGCTGCTGGACGTGGCCGGTCAGGTCGAGGGGCACACCATCTGCGCCCTCGGCGACGCCGCGGCGTGGCCGGTTCAGGGCCTGATCCGTCACTTCCGCCACGAGATCGAGGACCGCATCACCCAGTACCGCACGCGCCGCGCGAACTTCGCCGGCCACGCCGTGGCGGCGGAGTGATGGGAATGAAGGGCCGGGTCCTGCGCGTGTTGCCCCTGTTGGTGATGGCGATCTCCGTGATCGTCATCTGCCTGCTGGTGACCCGACCGGCCTCGACGTTCATCGAGACCAATCTGGCTGGCCAGGCGCCGACGATCCTGGCCGCCATCGCGACAGTCATGGGCGTCGTGATCGCCATCACCGCCGCGCTCTACGCCAAGATGCAGGTCGATCTGTCGCGTGAGGCCGCCGTCAAGGCGCTTTACCGCGAGCAACTCAGGCTGACGTTCGACAATCCCGGTCTAGAGTCCTGGGAGGCGTACACGGCCGCCAAGGCCAAGCGCTCGGCGGCGGCCGACATCGACCTGAAGTACAAGTGGTTCATCTCGCACCTGCTGTTCTCGCTGGAAGAGATCCTGTTCGTGAAGCCGGATGATCGGATCTGGCGCGCGGTGGCCAAGACGCAGATCGGCCGCCACCGGGAGTATTTCCTGATCCCCGAGGTGTTCGAGCGCGTTCGTCGTCACTATTCGCCGCAGGTCCTGGCTCTGGTGGAGGAGGTGCGCGCATGAGGCTGCGTCCTGAATCCTTGGGCTGGGCGTCGGTGCTGGCCGCCATGTTCGCCTTGGGCGCCTGCGGCTCGGGCGAGGGCGGGGCCGCGCCTCAGGCCGTCGAACCGGCCAAGTCGGCGGTCGAACCCGCGCCCGTGGCCGATCCGGCGCCCGTCTCGCCCGAGGCCGCCTGTCGTCAGGCGGTGCTGATTCAGTATGGACAGGCGGACGAGGCCGTGGCCTACGACGCCGCCGCTGGAACCGTTTCGTGGCGCGCGCCGGTCGATGGCGGCGCCTTGAGCTTCTCCTGCGCCGTTCGCGGCGCGCGGGTCACGCTGTCGCGCGATGGCCAGACCCAGATCGTAACCCTTCCGACTTCGACGGCCGGAACCGTCGAGAAAGAGGCCCGCTGATGCCTATCGCCAAGGTCAATGGCGTCGAGATGGAGTTCGAGCCGGGCATGACCGTGCTTCAGGTCGCCGAGCGCGCCGGACACGAGATTCCGCGCTTCTGCTACCACGAGCGTCTGTCGATCGCCGGCAATTGCCGCATGTGTCTGGTCGAGGTGAAGCCGGGACCGCCCAAGCCCCAGGCGTCGTGCGCGCTTCCTGCCGCCGAGGGGCAGGAGATCTTCACCGACACGCCGATGGTCAAGAAGGCCCGCGAAGGGGTGATGGAGTTCCTGCTCATCAACCATCCGCTGGACTGCCCGATCTGCGACCAGGGCGGCGAGTGCGATCTGCAGGATCAGGCCGTGGGCTATGGCCGCGACGGTTCGCGCTACACGGAGAACAAGCGCGCCGTCGAAGAAAAGAACATGGGTCCGACGGTCAAGACCTTCATGACCCGCTGCATCCAGTGCACCCGCTGCGTCCGCTTCATCACCGAGGTGGCGGGCGTGCCCGACATCGGCATGATCTCGCGCGGCGAGAGCGCCGAGATCACCACCTATCTGGAACAGAACATCGACTCCGAGCTGTCGGGCAACGTCAACGACCTGTGCCCGGTCGGCGCCCTGACCCATCGGCCGTGGCAGTATCACTACCGCCCGTGGGAGCTGAAGAAGACCGAGACCGTCGACGTCATGGATGCGGTCGGATCGAACATCCGCGCCGACAGCCGCGGCGCCGAGGTGATGCGTGTGCTGCCGCGCGTCAATGAGGGCGTCAACGAGGAATGGCTGTCGGACAAGAGCCGCTACGCCATCGACGGCCTGATCGCGCGGCGTCTGGACCGGCCGTGGGTGCGCGAAAACGGCAAGCTGCGCGTGGCGAGCTGGGACGAGGCCCTGGCCCGCGTGGCCGAGAAGCTGAAGGCGGCCAAGCCGGAGCGTATCGGCGTCATCGCCGGCGACCTGCAAGACGCCGAGTCGATGAAGGCGACGCTGGACCTGTTCCGCGCCCTGGGTTCGGCCAACACGGACTGCCGTCAGGACGGCGCGGCGCTGGGCCATGGCCCGCGCGAAGGTTGGCTGTTCAACTCGGGCATCGCCGGGATCGAACGGGCGGACGCCATTCTGTTGGTCGGCGTCGATCCGCGCCGCGAGGCGCCCCTGGTCAACACTCGGCTGCGCAAGAGCTGGCTGAACGGCAAGACCGAGATCAGCGTGATCGGCGCCAAGTCGGATCTTACCTATGATTACAACTGGCTGGGGGCGGGGACTAAGACTCTTTCGAAGCTGCCCAAGGCGACGATGGACGCCCTGTCCAAGGCCGAACGTCCGGCGATCGTGGTCGGTGCGGGCGCGGTGTCCGGCAAGTCGGGCGCGGCGGTGCTGAACGCCCTCGGCGCCCTGGCCAAGAAGGTCGGAGCCGTCAAGGACGGCTGGAACGGCTTCAACGTGCTGCACCACGCCGCCGCGCGCGTCGGCGGCCTGGACATGGGCTTCGTGCCGGCCGCGGGCGGTCTGGACGTCGCGGAAATGCTGAAGCCCAAGGCGCTGGACGTTCTGTTCCTGCTGGGCGCCGATGAGGTGGAGTCCACGGCCTCGAACGCCTTCCGCGTCTATCTGGGCAGTCATGGGGATCGCGGCGCGCACGGCGCCGACGTCATCCTGCCGGGGGCGGCCTACACCGAAAAGCCCGGCCTGTACGTCAACACCGAGGGCCGGGTGCAGGCGGCCGAGCGCGTGGTCTTCCCCAAGGGCGAGGCCAAGGAAGACTGGGCCGTCATCCGCGCCCTGTCCGAGCGCGTCGGCCACACCCTGCCGTACGACACGCTGGATCAACTGCGCGCCAGGCTGATGGCCGAGCATCCGACCTTCGGCCGCATCGACTATGTGGCCCCGGCCGCGACGTTCGATGTCGGTTCGCTGGGCGCCAAGGGCGATCTGGGCGAGACCGACTTCGTCTCGCCGGTGGCCGACCCTTATCTGTCCAACCCGATCGCGCGGGCCAGCGTGACCATGGCCGAGCTGTCCGCCGCGCGGATCGCCCCGGCCGCGATGGCGGCGGAGTAAGTCATGGAATTCTGGAGCACCCCGCTGGGCTGGACCCTGATCACCGTTGGCCAGATCCTGCTGGTCACGGTGGGCATCCTGATCTCGCTGGCCTTCCTGTTGCTGGCGGACCGCAAGATCTGGGCGGGCGTCCAACTGCGCAAGGGACCCAATGTGGTCGGACCGTTCGGCCTGTTGCAGTCCTTCGCCGACTTCTTCAAATTCGTGCTGAAGGAGATCGTCGTTCCGGCCGGGTCGGACAAGGTCGTCTTCCTGCTGGCGCCGCTGATCACCTTCATCCTGGCCTTCATCGCCTGGGCCGTGATCCCGTTCGCGCCGGGCTGGGTCATTTCCGACCTGAACGTCGGCATCCTGTACATCTTCGCCATCAGTTCGCTGGGCGTGTACGGCATCATCATGGGCGGCTGGGCTTCGAACTCGAAGTACCCGTTCCTGGGATCGCTGCGTTCGGCGGCGCAGATGGTGTCGTACGAGGTCTCGATCGGCCTGATCATCGTCAACGTCATCCTGCTGGCCGGGTCGATGAACCTGACCGCGATCGTGTCGCAGCAGGAGGGCTGGATCTGGAACTGGTTCGCCTTCGGCGGCGGCCTGGACACCTGGCCGACCGTGTTCGCCATGTTCCCGATGGCCATCATCTTCTTCATCTCCGCCCTGGCCGAGACCAACCGCCCGCCGTTCGACCTGCCCGAGGCCGAGTCGGAGCTGGTGGCCGGCTATCAGGTCGAATACAGCTCGACCCCGTACCTGCTGTTCATGATCGGCGAATACGCCAACATCGTCTTCATGTGCGTGATGATCAGCCTGCTGTTCTTCGGCGGCTGGAATCCGGGCTTCCCGATCGACTTCGCGGACGCCTGGCCCGAATGGGTGCGCAACCTGCTGCTGTGCGGCGTGCTGTTCGTGAAGATCGTCTTCTGGTTCTTCATGTTCGCCCTGGTGAAGGCCTTCGTGCCTCGCTACCGCTATGACCAGTTGATGCGTCTGGGCTGGAAGATCTTCCTGCCGACCTCGCTGGCGGCCGTCGTGGTCGTGGCGGCCTGGCGGGTGTTCGGGGTGGGGGCGTGATCCGCATGACCCTGATCGCCGCCATCGCCCTGGGAACCGGCGCCTGCGCCTTCCAGCCCTATGAGGCCATGCCCACCACCCCGACCCAGTGGCAGCGCCGCCAGGACGAGATCGTCCGCCGCGAGGAAGAACGCAGCCGCCTGTGCCAGATGATGAACAAGGACACGGATCGCTATCGCCGCGACTGCCGCCGTCCGGGAGACGCGCGATGATCGCCCGCCTGAAGCAAGCCGTGAAAGGCGCCCTGCTGGTCGACGCCGTGGGGGCCGTCGGCCTGACGGTCAAATATCTGTTCAAGCCCAAGGCGACGGTGAACTATCCGTTCGAGCGCAATCCGCAGTCGCCGCGCTTCCGCGGCGAACACGCCCTGCGCCGCTATCCGAACGGCGAGGAACGCTGCATCGCCTGCAAGCTATGCGAGGCCATCTGCCCGGCCCAGGCCATCACCATCGAGGCCGAGCCGCGCGCCGACGGCAGCCGTCGCACGACCCGCTACGACATCGACATGGTCAAATGCATCTACTGCGGCCTGTGCCAGGAGGCCTGCCCGGTAGACGCCATCGTCGAAGGTCCAAACAGCGAATTCGCCACCGAGACGCGCGAGGAGCTTTACTACGACAAGGCCCGCCTGCTTCTGAACGGCGATCGCTGGGAACGGCTGATCGCCAAGAATCTGGAACTCGACGCACCGTATCGCTAAACCCGGCCGCGATTCCCTGATGGGCGTCGCCGCATTGATCTGGAAAGGGGCCTGGTCCCGCAAATGCTGCAAGGACTCGCCTTCTATCTTCTGGCCGCGACGGCCGTGGTTTCCGGCCTGCTGGTCGTGACCGCGCGCAATCCCGTGCACAGCGTTCTGTGGCTGATCCTGGCCTTCTTCTCGTCGGCCGGATTGTTTGTGCTGATGGGGGCCGAGTTCCTGGCCATGCTGCTGGTCGTGGTCTACGTCGGCGCCGTCGCGGTGCTGTTCCTGTTCGTGGTCATGATGCTGGACGTGGACTTCGTGCGTCTGCGTGAAGGCTATGCGCGCTACCTGCCGCTGGGCGGCATCGTCGCGGGCATCCTGCTGGCCGAGATGATCATGGTGTCCATGGCCGTGGTGCAGGGCGGGGCCGCGCGCGAGGCGACGGGACCGGCCGCGGCGGCCGCCGACGCCTCCAACATCGAGACCATCGGTCGGGTGCTCTATACGGACTACGTCTATTTCTTCCAGGCGGCGGGGATCGTGCTGCTGATCGCCATGATCGGCGCCATCGTCCTGACGCTGCGACACAAGCCGGGCGTCAAACGCCAGGACGTCAGCCGCCAGGTCGGACGCGACGCCAAGACCGCCATGGAGGTCAAGAGCGTGCAGACCGGCGTGGGCGTGACGCCTGAGGAGCTTCGTTGATGGACATCACCTTGCAGCACTATCTGGCGGTCGGCGCCATGCTGTTCACCATCGGGGTGTTCGGCATCTTCGTGAACCGCAAGAACGTCATCATCATCCTGATGTCGGTCGAGCTGATCCTGCTGGCCGTGAACATCAATTTCGTCGCCTTCTCGACCTATCTGAACGACGTGGCCGGGCAGGTGATGGCCATGTTCATCTTGACCGTCGCCGCCGCCGAAGCCGCCGTAGGCCTGGCCGTGCTGGTGACCTTCTTCCGTAACCGCGGCGACATCGCGGTCGACGACGCTTCGGTGATGAAGGGCTGATCGTGAACATCGAGACTCTCGTCACTCTCGGCGTCTTCGCCCCGCTGCTCGGCGCCGCTATCGCCGGACTGACCGGCCGCCGCATCGGCGATCTGGCGTCGCAGACGATCACAACCGGCCTGCTGTTCGCCTCGTGCGCCGTGGCCTGGATCGTCTTCTACCAGCACACCTGGGGCCATATGGCCTCGTTCACGGTGGAGTTGCTGCCGTTCATCAACGTCGGCGACTTCCAGTCGAACTGGTCGATCCGCATCGACGCCCTGTCGGCGACCATGCTGGTGGTGGTCACCACCGTGTCGTCGCTGGTCCACCTGTATAGCTGGGGCTATATGGCCGAGGACCCGGACAGGCCGCGCTTCTTCGCCTACCTGTCGCTGTTCACCTTCGCCATGCTGGCGCTCGTGACGGCCGCCGACTTCATGCAGTTGTTCTTCGGCTGGGAAGGGGTGGGACTGGCGTCCTATCTGCTGATCGGTTTCTGGTACAAGAAACCCTCGGCCAACGCCGCCGCCATCAAGGCGTTCGTGGTCAACCGCGTCGGCGACTTCGGCTTCGCCCTGGGCATCATGACCGTGTTCTGGATGTTCGGCACGGTCCAGTTCGCCGAACTGTTCCCGATGATCGAGTCCAAGGCCGGAACGGGGTGGATGTTCGCCGGTCATGTCTGGTCGGCGCTGGATCTGGCCGCCTTCCTGCTGTTCATCGGCGCCATGGGCAAATCGGCCCAGTTCTTCCTGCACACCTGGCTGCCCGACGCCATGGAAGGCCCGACTCCGGTCTCGGCCCTGATCCACGCCGCTACCATGGTGACGGCCGGCGTCTATATGGTCTGCCTGCTCAGCCCGCTGTTCGAATACGCTCCGATCGCCGCCGATTTCGTGGCCCTGATCGGCGCGGTGACGGCCATGTTTGCAGCCACCGTCGGCCTGGCCCAGAACGACATCAAGCGGGTCATCGCCTATTCGACCTGTTCTCAGCTCGGCTACATGTTCTTCGCCGCGGGCGTAGGCGCCTATGAGGCGGCCATGTTCCACCTGTTCACCCACGCCTTCTTTAAGGCCCTGTTGTTCCTGGGCGCCGGATCGGTGATCCACGGCATGCACCATGAGCAGGATATGCGGAAGATGGGCGGTCTGTGGAAATACCTGCCGATCACCTATGGCGTCATGACCATCGGCACCATCGCCATCACCGGCCTGGGAATTCCCGGCATCGGCGGCTTCTCGGGCTTCTATTCCAAGGACTCGATCATCGAGAGCGCCTTTGCATCGGCGGCCAGCGGCCATTCGCCGATGGGGCTGTTCGCCTTCTTCGTCGGCATCATCGCTGCGGGACTGACGGCCTATTATTCGTGGCGCCTGATATTCATGACTTTCCTGGACAAGCCGGTCTGGAAGGACGCCCACGGCGACGATCACGCCCATGGCGACGATCACCACCACGGCCCGCTGCATCCGCATGAAAGCCCGTGGGTGATGCTGGTTCCCCTGCTGATCCTGTCCGTCGGCGCGATCGCTGCCGGCTTTGTCTTCGCGCCCTATTTCATCGGCCACCACGAGGCCGCGTTCTGGGGCGCGGCGATCTTCACCGCGCCGGACAACCATGTCCTGCACGAGAGCCACGAGGTCCCGACCTGGGTGAAGTGGTCGCCGCTGATCCTGACGCTGATCGGCACCTTCGTGGCCTATTGGGTCTATGTGGTGAAGGAGGGCATGGCGCGCCGTATGGCCGAGCGCGGCGGCGTGATCTACGCCTTCCTGTACAACAAGTGGTATTTCGACGAGCTGTACAACGCCACCTTCGTCAGAGGCTCCAAGGCCCTGGGCGACCTGTTCTGGAAGGTCGGCGACGTGAAGATCATCGACGGGTGCGGGCCGAACGGCATGGCCTTCCTGTCACGGGTTCTCGCAAGCCGTCTGAGCCGCCTCCAGTCGGGCTATGTCTATCACTATGCCTTCGTGATGTTGCTGGGCGTCGCCGGCTTCCTCGCCTTCGCCCTCTACGCCTGGGGAGCCTGAGCCGGTGCCCGTCATCCCCAATATCCTTTCGATCGTCACCTTCCTGCCGCTGGTCGGCGCGGGCCTGATCCTGATCGCCCATCTGCTGAGCAAGCGGGGCGAGGCGGCGGCGCCTGCCGCGCGCTGGATCGCCCTGGGCGCGACCCTGGCGACCCTGGTCGTGGCGGTCGTTCTGGTCTGCGCCTTCGACCCATCGAACCTCGGCTATCAGTTCGTCGAACGCTACGCCTGGTTCGCCGGCGCCCAGTATCATCTGGGCGTGGACGGGATCTCGATCCTGTTCGTGCTGCTGACCGCCTTCCTGATGCCGCTGTGCATCCTGGCGAGCTGGAAGACGATCGATAAGCGCGTCGTCGAATACATGATCGCCTTCCTGGCGCTGGAAACCCTGGTCATCGGGGTCTTCACCTCGCTGGACCTGTTCCTGTTCTACATCTTCTTCGAAGGCGGCCTGGTGCCGATGTTCCTGATCATCGGGGTCTGGGGCGGTCAGAACCGGATCTACGCGGCCTACAAATTCTTCCTCTACACTCTTCTGGGTTCGGTGCTGATGCTGCTGGCCATGCTGTGGATGGCCTACGAGGCCGGGACCACCAGCATTCCAGAGCTGAAGCAATACGCCTTCGACCCCGCCGTGCAGCCGCTGTTGTGGTTGGCCTTCTTCGCCTCGTTCGCGGTGAAGATGCCGATGTGGCCGGTGCACACCTGGCTGCCCGACGCCCACGTGCAGGCGCCGACGGCCGGTTCGGTGATCCTGGCCGGCATCCTGCTGAAACTGGGCGGATACGGCTTCATCCTGTTCAACCTGCCGATGTTCCCGCAGGCGTCCGAGATGTTCCGCCCGCTGGTCTTCGCCCTGTCGGCGATCGCCGTGGTCTACACCTCGCTGGTCGCCTTCCGTCAGACCGACATGAAGAAGCTGATCGCCTATTCGTCGGTGGCCCACATGGGCTTTGTGACCATGGGCATCTTCGCGGGCAACGACATCGGCGTGCAGGGCGCGGTGTTCCAGATGATCAGCCATGGTCTGATCTCGGCCGCGCTCTTCCTGTGCGTCGGCGTGGTCTATGACCGGATGCACACCCGCGAGATCGCCTTCTACGGCGGTCTGACGTCGAAGATGCCGTGGTTCGCCGCCATCTTCCTGATGTTCACCATGGCCAATGTCGGCCTGCCGGGAACCTCGGGCTTCATCGGCGAGATCCTGACCATGACCGGCGTCTATGAGGTTTCGACCTGGACAGCCCTGTTCGCGGCCTCTGGCGTGATCTTCTCGGCCGTCTATGCGCTGACGCTGTATCGCAACGTCATGTTCGGCGAGATCACCAATCCGAAGCTGAAGACCATCGCCGACATCGACCGGCGCGAACTTCTGGTCTTCCTGCCGCTGATCATCGGCACGCTGTGGCTGGGGATCTATCCCGACGCCGTTCTCGACATCACCGGGCCTGCCGTCGAGGCCCTGACCAGCGCCTATCGCGCCGCGATTGGCGGGTGAGACCATGATGCCTGATCTGAATTTCGCCCTGCAACTCGCGGCCCCTGAGCTGACGCTCGCCATCGGCGCGCTGGTCCTGTTGATGGTCGGCGCCTTCATCGGCGAGAAGTCGACGCGTCTGGTGTCGACCCTGTCGGTCTTGCTGCTGCTCGTCGCGACCGGCCTGGCCGTGACCGGCCCGCTGGGGACCGCCTTCAACGGCGCCTTCGTGGCCGATCCGCTGTCGGTGTTCGCCAAGGTGTTGATCTATCTGTCGGCTGCGGTCTGCGTGATCCTGGGCGACGGCTGGATGGCGCGTGAGCGCATCGCCAAGTTCGAATATCCGGTCCTGATCGTCCTGGCCGCCGTGGGCATGGCCATGATGGCGTCGTCGGGCGACCTGATCTCGCTGTACGTCGGGGTCGAGTTGCACTCGTTGGCGCTCTATGTTCTGGCCGCCTTCCACCGCGACAATCTGAAGGCTTCGGAAGCGGGGCTGAAATACTTCGTCCTGGGCGCCCTGTCGTCGGGCCTGCTGCTATACGGCGCCAGCCTGATCTATGGCTTCACGGGGTCGATGAACTATGACGTCATCGCCGCCTATGCGACCGCCAACCCCGGGGTGGGCCTGGTGTTCGGCCTGGTCTTCCTGATCTGCGGCCTGGCCTTCAAGGTCTCGGCGGCGCCCTTCCACATGTGGACGCCCGACGTCTATGAGGGCGCGCCCACGCCGGTCGTAGCCCTGTTCGCCACGGCGCCGAAGGTGGCGGCCATGGTGCTGATCGCGCGGGTTCTGGACGAAGGATTCGCCCAGTCGCACAGCCAGTGGGCGCAGGTGCTGATCCTGATCTCGCTGATCAGCTTCGTCGTCGGCGCCTTCGGCGGCCTGGCGCAGAAGAACATCCAGCGCCTGTTGGCCTATTCGTCGATCATCAACATCGGCTACGCCCTGCTGGGCATCGCTGCGGGCACCGAGCTGGGCATCCAGGCCATGCTGCTGTTCATGGCCCTTTATGTCGTCGACCAACTGGGCTTCTTCGCCGTGCTGCTGTCGCTGTCGCGCGGCGGTCGGCCGATCCGGTCCATCAGCGATCTGGCCGGTCTCAGCCGCGACAAGCCGGTGACGGCGACGGCCCTGACCATTCTGTCGCTGTCGGTCCTGGGCATGCCGCCCATGTCGGGCTTCTGGGCCAAGTGGGCGGTGTTCGGCGCCGCCGCCGACGCGGGGTACTGGATGGCGGGCGCCGCGGGTCTGGTGGCCTCGGTCGTGGCCGCCTTCTACTATCTGCGGATAATCAAGCTGATGTGGTTCGATCCGCCCGTGTCCGACGTCAAGCCGGATCCTTCGCCGATCGAGGCCAAGACCGTGGCCTGGCTGTCGGCGGCCTTCGCCTTCCCGCTGGTTATGTTCGCCCTGCCGTGGATCGAACCCCTGACGCGCGCGGCCGCCTCGGGCTTCGGGGCCGGTTAGGGCGTGACGCCCGCGCCGATCCAGCGTTTCGACGATATCGATTCCACAAACGCCGAGGCGCGTCGCCGCGCCGAGGCCGGACAGACCGGTCCCCTGTGGCTGACCGCCCGCCGTCAGACCGCCGGGCGCGGTCGGCGCGGCAGGGCGTGGGAAAGCGACGGCGGCAATCTGTTCGCCACGCTTCTGACCACCACACGAAAATCCCCTGCTGAGGCGGCCCAGGCGACCTTCGTGGCGGCCTTGGCCGTCGCCGATCTGCTGGACGCCTTCGCCCGGCCTGACGCCGTGACGATCAAATGGCCCAATGACGTGATGCTGGGCGGCGACAAGGCGGCGGGCATATTGGTGGAATCCGGCGCCCATTCGGGCGGCGGTCTGTGGCTGGCCGTCGGCGCCGGGATCAACCTGGCCCATGCCCCGGCGGGAACCGAGCGTCCCGCGACGGCGCTGGCGAGGCATCTGCGCGCCGACATCGCTTATCCGCCGTCGCCCGAGGCGGCGATGGATGTGTTGGCCCAGGCCTATGCCGACTGGTCCGAACGCTGGGAGACGCTGGGCTTTCAGCCCGTGCTGGACGCCTGGGTTCGCAGGAATGCGGCCTTGCATGGTCCGTGCGTCGCCCGCCTGGGGCGCGAGACGGTCGAGGGCGTGGCCGAAGGGGTCGAGGGCGACGGTTCGTTGCGGCTTCGGCTGGCCGACGGGACCCTTCGCCTGATATCGGCGGGCGACGTGTTTTTCGGAGAGGCGGGCTGATGCTGCTGGCCATCGAGCAAGGCAACACCAACACTCTGTTCGCCGTTCATGACGGCGCCGATTGGATCGCCCAGTGGCGCGCCGCCACCGATGCCGCGCGTACCGCCGACGAATATGCGGTCTGGCTGAGTCAGCTTCTGGCGATGCGCGGCCTGGCGATCGAGACGTTGAGCGGCTGCATCGTCTCCAGCGTGGTGCCGCAGTCGATCTTCAATCTGCGCAATCTGGCGCGCCGTTATCTGAACATCGAACCCCTGGTGGTCGGCGAGAACGCCGTGCTGGGCGCCAGCGCCCGGATCGACAAGCCGTCCGAGGCGGGGGCCGACCGTCTGGTCAACGCCGTCGGCGCGCACCTGACCTACCCCGGCGACCTGATCGTCATCGACAGCGGCACGGCGACGACCTTCGACGTGGTGGCCGCCGACGGCGCCTTTGAGGGCGGGGTCATCGCGCCGGGGATCAATCTGAGCCTTCAGGCCCTGCACGAGGCGGCGGCCATGCTGCCGCGCATCGCCATCCAGAAGCCCGCCCGCGTCATCGGCAAGGACACGGTGTCGAACATGCAGTCCGGCGTCTTCTGGGGCTATATCGCTCTGATCGAAGGGCTGGTGGCGCGCATCAAGGCCGAGTGGGGCAGGCCCATGACGGTCATCGGCACCGGCGGGGTCGTTTCCCTGTTCGAGGGGGCGACCGACAGCATCGACCATTTCGATCCCGACCTGACCCTTCGCGGCCTGCTCGAAATCCATCGCCGCAACACCCATATGGGCGCATGACCAAAAACGAAGAGAACGAACTCGTCTTCCTGCCGCTGGGCGGCTCGAACGAGATCGGCATGAACCTGAACGCCTATGGCTATGGCCCGGCGGACGATCGCAAATGGATCGTCGTCGACGTCGGCGTGACCTTCGGCGACAGCTCGACGCCCGGCGTCGACGTGATCGTGCCCGATCCGACCTTCCTGGAAGGCGAAGAGATCCTGGGCATCGTCCTGACCCATGCGCATGAGGATCACATCGGCGCGCTGGGCTGGTTGTGGCCGCGCCTCAAGGCGCCGCTGTACGCCACGCCGTTCACCGCCTTCCTGATCCGCGAGAAGTTGCGCGACGCGGGCCTGCTGGACAAGGTGACGATCCATGAGGTGCCGCTGGGCGGCCGAATCGACCTGGGACCCTTCCAGGTCGAGATGGTGACCATCACCCATTCGATCGCAGAGCCGAACGGCCTGGCGATCAAGACGCCGCTGGGCGTGGTGCTGCACACCGGCGACTGGAAGATCGACAACGACCCCATCATCGGCGAGCGCACGGACGTCGACACCATCCGCCGCCTCGGCGACGAAGGGGTGCTGGCGATGGTCTGCGATTCCACCAACGTCTTTCAGGAAGGCGTGGCCGGGTCGGAGGGCGAGGTGAAGGCCGCGCTGGCCGAATTGATCGGCGGATTGAAGGGCAGGGTGGCGGTCGGCTGTTTCGCCTCGAACGTCGCGCGCATGGACAGCGTGATCCGCGCCGCCGAGGCCGCCGGGCGCCGCGTGGTGCTGGCGGGCCGGTCGATGCACCGCATCACGGCGGCGGCCAAGTCGGTCGGCATGCTGTCGGACGTCCAGCCCTTCCTGTCCGAGGACGAGGCCCGCCTGTGGCCCGCCGACCAGATCCTGTATCTGTGCACCGGCAGCCAGGGAGAGCCGCGCGCCGCCTTGTCGCGGGTGGCGGAGGGGACTCATCCCTTCGTCAAGCTGGGACCGGGCGATCACTGCATCTTCTCGTCGCGGGTCATCCCCGGCAACGAGTTGGCCATCGGCCGGTTGCAGGACACGCTGTCGGAGCGCGGGGTGCGCATCTACACCGACCGCGACCATCCCGGCATCCATGTCTCGGGCCACCCGTGCCGCGACGAGCTGCGTCAGATGTACCAGTGGGCGCGGCCTCAGATCGCGGTGCCGACCCATGGCATGCGCCGCCACATCGCCGAACACGCCCTGTTGGCCAAGGAGATGCAGGTCCCCGAGACCGTCACGCCGAGGAATGGCGACATGGTGCGCCTGGCCCCCGGCCCGGCGGTCATCATCGACGAAGTCCCCTCGGGCCGTCTGTTCGTCGACGGCGGCATGCTGGTGGAAGAGGCGGGCGAGGCTTTGCGCGAGCGGCGCCACGCGGCGTCCAATGGCGTCCTTATCGTCAGCTTCGCCATGGACCGGCGCGGCAAGATCGTCTCGGACATCGACGTGCGCGGCATCGGCCTGCCGGGCGATGAGGACAGCCCGCTGGGCGACGCCTTGGACGACCTGGCGGAACGCGCCGAACAGGCGGTGCTGAAGCTGAAGGGCGAGGCGCTGGAAGACGAAACCGTCATCGAACAGGCCGTGGCGCGGGCGCTGAAGAAGGCCAGCCAGGGCATCTGGGACCGCCGTCCAATCGTCGAGACGATTGTGCTGCGGCTATGATCCGTTAGGACAGGCCCCCATGATCGGTCGTCTGAACCATGTCGGCGTCGCCACGCCGTCTATCGAAGCCAGCGTGGCCCTGTACCGCGACCTGCTCGGGGCGACCCAGGCGCATGACCCGTTCGACCTGCCGGCGCAGGGCGTCCGGGTCTGTTTCATCGACCTGCCGAACAGCCAGATCGAACTGATCGAACCGCTGGGCGACGACAGTCCCATTCATGGCTTTCTGGCGAAAAATCCCAAGGGCGGTCAGCACCACGTCTGTTTCGAGGTCGAGGACATCCTGGCCGCACGCGACGCCCTGCGCGCCAAGGGGGCGACCATCCTGGGCACGGGCGAGCCGCGCATCGGGGCGCACGGGACGCCGATCATCTTTGTTCATCCCAAGGATATGGGCGGGGTGCTGGTCGAACTGATGCAGACCCCGAAAGACGGAGCGCACTGATGCCCATCGGCCCGATCACCATGCTGGCCATCTATGTCGTCTGCTGGTGGACGGTGCTGTTCGCCGTCCTGCCTCTGGGCATGAATCAACGCGAGCAGGAACGTCCCGACGACGGCGCCCAGTGGGGCGCGCCCAGGGACCCCCAGCTCAAGAAGAAATTCATCACCACGACGTGGGTCTCGGTCATCGTCTGGGCGTTCGTGATGGTGTTGATCTTCACCGGCTGGCTGCCATTGCCGACCGTGGTGGGCAATGCGGCCGGCTGATCGCCGCCTAGCTTTCACCCCATCCTCCCGGCTACACAGCCTGTTTCTCGCCTGACACGGATTCCCGACCATGCGCCTGTCGCGCTACTTCCTGCCCACGTTGAAAGAGGCGCCTTCGGACGCCCAGATCGTCTCGCATCAACTGATGCTGCGCGCCGGCCTGATCCGCCAGGAGGCCGCGGGCATCTATGCCTGGCTGCCGCTAGGTCTGCGGGTGCTCAAGAAGATCGAACAGATCGTGCGCGAAGAGCAGGTGCGCGCGGGCGCCGTCGAACTGCTGATGCCGACGCTGCAACTGGCCGACCTGTGGCGCGAGTCAGGGCGCTACGACGCCTATGGCCCGGAAATGCTGCGCATCACCGACCGACACGAGCGCGAACTGCTGTACGGGCCGACCAATGAGGAGATGATCACCGACATCTTCCGGGCCTATGTGAAGAGCTACAAGGCGCTGCCGCTGAACCTGTTCCACATCCAGTGGAAGTTCCGGGACGAGCGGCGTCCGCGCTTCGGCGTGATGCGCGGCCGCGAGTTCCTGATGAAGGACGCCTATTCGTTCGACATCGACGAAGCCTCGGCGCGGCGGGCCTATAACCGGATGTTCGTGGCCTATCTGAACACCTTCGCTCGCATGGGGCTGAGGGCCGTGCCGATGCGCGCCGACACCGGACCCATCGGCGGCGATCTGAGCCACGAATTCATCGTCCTGGCCGACACCGGCGAGAGCCAGGTTTTCTGCGACAGGAAGCTGGTCGAAATGCCCGCGCCCGGCGCGGACCTGGACTGGGACGACCTGCAAGCCGTCGTCGACGGCCGCACCAGCCTGTACGCCGCGACCGAGGAAATGCATGACGCCGCCGCCTTCGAAAGCCAGACGGCCGAGACCGACCGTCTGACCGCGCGCGGCATCGAGGTGGGCCACATCTTCTATTTCGGAACAAAATACTCGGCGCCGATGAAGGCGAAGGTCGCCGGACCGGATGGCGCCGATGTCGACGTCCACATGGGCAGCTACGGCGTCGGCGTGTCGCGCCTGCTGGGCGCGATCATCGAGGCCAGCCACGACGAGGGCGGCATCATCTGGCCGGACGCCGTGGCCCCGTTCGACGTGGTCGTCATCAATCTGCGCGCCAATGACGCAGCGGTCTCGGCCGCCTGCGAGGATGCGGTCGTGCGGCTGGAGGCGGCGGGCAAGGACGTGCTCTACGACGACACCGACGAACGGCCGGGCGGCAAGTTCGCCACCGCCGACCTGATCGGCGTGCCGTGGCAGTTGACCATCGGACCCAAGGGCCTGGCCGAGGGCGTGGTCGAGCTGAAGCGCCGAGCCACCGGCGAGAAGCTGTCGCTGCCGCTGGACGAGGCGTTGGCGAAGCTGACCGCATGACCGACGCCGCCGGGACCGCCAAGCCCGCCGGGGCCTTCTCCGCCTGGGAATTCGGCCTGGCGCTGCGCTATCTGCGCGCCCGGCGCAAGGAAGGCGGCATCGCCCTGATCGCCGTCATCTCCTATGTCGCGATCGCCCTGGCGGTCATGGCGTTGATCACGGTGATGAGCATCATGGCCGGCTTCCGCACCGAGCTGCTCAGCCGGATGCTGAGCTTCAACGGTCATGTCTATGTGCAGGGTCCGGTTCTGAATTCGCCAGAGCGCGATGCGGCGGTGGCGCGGATGCGGAAAGTGCCGGGCGTTGTGACGGTGACGCCGCTGACCGAGAGCCAGGCGCTGTTCCAGGCGGCCGGTCAAACATCTGGCGGGGTGGTTCGGGGTGTGCGGCCTCAGGATCTGATCTCGACCAAATTCGTCTATGACAGCCTGACGCCCGAGGCGCGCCGCGCGTTCGGACAAGGCGCATACGGCGGCGACCGGGTGCTGATCGGCAAGGCGCTGGCGGAGCAGATGGGTGTCGGGGTCGGTTCGCCGATCACCCTGTATTCCCCGACCGGAGCCGACAGCGCCTTCGGCAATCTGGGCGGGCTGTCCAAGACCTATGTCGTCGGGGGAGTGTTCAGCTCGGGCACGGCCGACTTCGACCGCATCTTCATCTTCATGCCGCTGGAGCAGGCGCAGCTGTTCTTCGGCAAGGAGGGGATGTGGGATGTCATCGAGATCAAGGTCGAGGAGCCGGATCTGGTCGATCAGTATCTGACGCCCATCCGCGACGCCGTGAACGGCCCGGCTCTGGTCAGCGACTGGCGAAACCGGCTGGCTGCCTTTTGGGGCGCGCTGAAGGTCGAGAAGGTGGCCATGAGCATCATCCTGGGTCTCGTCGTCGCCATCGCCGCCCTGAACATCATCTCCGGCATCGTCATGCTGGTGAAGAACAAGACGCGCGACATCGCCATCCTGCGCACGGTGGGCGCCAGCCGCGGCTCCATGCTGCGGATCTTCTTCATTGCCGGGGCCGCCATCGGGGCGGCGGGCACCTTCACCGGCCTGGTTCTGGGCCTGCTGTTCTGCTTGAACATCGGCGCGATCCAGCATTTCCTAGAGGCCCTGCTGGGCGTCCAACTGTTCAACGCCGACGTCTATATGCTGGACGCCGTCCCGGCCCTGGTCGATCCGGTCGACGTCTTCTGGGTTACAGTCTGGTCGCTGTTCATGTCGTGCGTCGCCTCGCTTCTGCCCTCGTGGCGGGCGGCCAAGATGGACCCGGTGGAGGCTCTGCGCTTTGAGTAATCCACAGGCTTATCCCCAGGACGCGGTTCTCAGCCTTCGGGGCGTGACGCGCACCTATGACACCGCCCAGGGCGGTCTGACGGTGCTGAAGGGCGTCGACCTGGACGTCATGCCGGGCCAGTTGATCGGCCTGATCGGCCCGTCCGGCTCGGGCAAGTCCAGCCTGTTGCACGCTGCGGGCCTGCTGGAGCGGCCGACAACGGGCCAGGTGGTGATCGAAGGTCGCGACGTCGGCGCTCTGGACGAAGATGCACGCACCCGGCTGCGCCTGAACCACATCGGATTCGTCTATCAGTTCCACCACCTGCTGCCCGAGTTCGACGCGCGCGACAACGTCGCCCTGCCGTTGCGGATCGCGGGGGTGAAGGCGGCCGAGGCTCAGGCCCGGGCCGGCGAGCTTTTGACCGCGCTGGGCCTGGCGGATCGGACGTCGCATCAGCCGGCCCAGATGTCGGGCGGGGAGCAGCAGCGCGTGGCCATCGCCCGCGCCCTGGCCAACCGGCCGCGCCTGCTTCTGGCCGACGAACCGACCGGCAACCTGGACCCGGCCACCAGCCAGGCGGTGTTCGAGGCGTTGCGGACCCTGGTGCGCGACACCGGCGTCGCCGCCTTGATCGCCACCCACAACATGGAGCTGGCCGGCCATATGGACCGCGTCTTCGCCCTGAAGGACGGCCATCTGGAAGAGCGCCCGGCCGAGAGCCACGCCTATTGAGTTCTCGTCCCCTGTTGACGTGAACGAACATGGAACATAGAACATTCCCAGAACACACAACTGGGGATAAGGCGATGTCGCGTTGGGTTAGGGAACTGCTGTCGCTTGCGTCTTGCGGCGGCTTTGTCTGGATGGTCTGGCAGGCGGCGTTGCTGGCGCAATGAGTCGTTTCCGGCCTGCCGAAGGAGTGCAGGCCATCACCGACGTCGCCGCCACGGGTTTCATCCATCTGCGGGTGCGCAGCGCCTATTCCTTGCTGGAAGGCGCGATCAAGGCCGGCAAGATCGGGCGTGTGGCGGCCGACAACGGCATGCCGGCGGTCGGTGTCGCGGATCGGGCCAATCTGTTCGGCGCGCTGGAGTTCAGCCAGGCGGCGCGGGATGCGGGGGTTCAACCGATCATCGCCTGCGCCCTGCCTGTGACGGGCGTCGGCGGGCGACCGGCCCAGCGTTGGGCGCGAACGCCGACCGTGGTGCTGATCGTTCAGAATGAAACCGGCTGGCTGAACCTGTGCGCCCTGTCGTCCTCGGCCTATCTGGACTCCGGCGACATGGACGAGCCGGGCGTGGCCTGGGATCAGGTCGTCGCGCACGCCGAGGGCTTGATCCTTCTGTCCGGCGGCCCGGACGGCCCGGTCGATCCCCTGTTCGTCCAGGGCAAGGCCGAGGAGGGCGCGCAGGCGCTGCAAGCCATGAAGGCGGCCTTCGGCGACCGCTTCTATGTCGAGCTGCAACGACATGGAACGCCGGACGAGCAGGCGGCGGAACGCGGTCTGGTGGACTGGGCCTACGCCCATGATGCGCCGCTGGTCGCCACCAATGACGTCTATTACGCCAAGCCCAGTCAGGCGCGGGCGCATGACGCCCTGCTGTGCATCGCCGACGGGGCCTTCATCGGCCAGGACGACCGACGCCGGGTGACCGGCCAGCACTGGTTCAAGCCCGCGGCCGAGATGCGCGACCTGTTCGCCGACCTGCCCGAGGCCTGCGACAACACCATCGACATCGCCCGCCGCTGCGCCTTCCTGGTGCGGACGCGCGCGCCGATCCTGCCGCGTTTCGACACCGGCGCGGGCCGTTCCGAGGCCGACGAACTGGCGCATCAGGCGCGCGAGGGATTGAAGGTCCGCCTGACCCAGGTCACGCCCGCCGCGCCCGAAGCCGACTATTGGACCCGGCTGGACTGGGAGGTCTCCATCATCCAGCAGATGGGCTTCCCCGGCTATTTCCTGATCGTGTCGGACTTCATCAAATGGGCCAAGTCGCACGGAATTCCGGTGGGACCGGGCCGGGGTTCGGGGGCCGGGTCTCTGGTCGCCTGGGCCTTGACCATCACCGACCTGGACCCTCTGCGGTTCGGCCTGCTGTTCGAGCGGTTCCTGAACCCGGAACGGGTCTCGATGCCCGACTTCGACATCGACTTCTGCCAGGAGCGGCGCGAGGAGGTGATCGCCTACGTTCAGGAGCACTACGGCAAGGACCGGGTGGCCCAGATCATCACCTTCGGCACGCTTCAGGCGCGGGCGGTGCTGCGCGACGTGGGCCGGGTGCTGCAACTGCCGCTGGGCCAGGTGGACCGCCTGGCCAAGATGGTGCCGAACAATCCGGCCAATCCGACGACCCTGGCCCAAGCCATCGAGATCGAGCCGCGTCTGCAAGAGGCGCGCGACGCGGAGGTCTCGGTCAAGACCCTACTGGAGACGGCGCTGGAGCTGGAGGGGCTGTATCGCAACGCCTCGACCCACGCGGCGGGCATCGTCATCGGCGACCGGCCGCTGGTCGAATTGACGCCGCTGTACCAGGACCCGCGATCCGACATTCCCGCCACCCAGTTCAACATGAAATGGGTCGAACCGGCCGGGCTGGTGAAGTTCGACTTCCTGGGGCTGAAGACCCTGACGGTGCTGGATCGGGCGCGGCAATATCTGGAGCGGCGCGGCGCGGCGCCGGACTGGAACGGCCTGCCGCTGGATGATCCGGCGACCTATGAACTGATGGCGTCGGGCCAGACGGTCGGGGTGTTCCAACTGGAATCGCAGGGGATGCGCGACACCCTGCGCAAGATGCGCTGCGGCTCCATCGAGGAGATCACCGCCCTGATCTCGCTCTATCGGCCGGGACCGATGGAGATGATCGATACCTATATCGACCGGAAATTCGGTCGGGCCGAGGTCGACTATCTGCATCCCAGCCTGACCGAGGTGCTGACCGAGACCTATGGCGTCATCATCTATCAGGAACAGGTGATGAAGATCGCCCAGATCCTGGCGGGCTACAGCCTGGGCGAAGCCGACCTTCTGCGTCGGGCCATGGGCAAGAAGAAGAAGGAGGAGATGGACGTCCAGCGGGCGCGCTTCGTGAAGGGCGCGGCCGACAAGGGCGTGCCGGAGGCGCAGTCGGGCGGCATCTTCGATCTGGTCGCCAAGTTCGCGGGATACGGCTTCAACAAGTCGCACGCGGCGGCCTATGCGCTGATCAGCTTCCAGACCGGCTGGCTGAAGGCGACCCATCCGGTCGAATTCATGGCCGCGTCGATGAGCCTGGATCTGTCGAACACCGACAAGCTGGCGGTCTTCTATCAGGATTGCCGCCGGTTCGAGGTGCCGGTGCGGGCGCCGGACGTGAACGTGTCGTCGGCCGATTTCGACGTGGCCTGGGACAATGAGACCGGCAGCGTGCTCTACGCCCTGGGCGCCATCCGCAACGTGGGCCTTGAGGCCATGAAGCACGTCGTCGAGGTGCGCGAGGCGGGCGGCCGCTTCACCGACATCTTCGACTTCCTGGAGCGGGTCGATCCGCGCGCGGTCAACAAACGGGCGCTGGAAAACCTGGCGCGGGCCGGGGCCTTCGATTCCATTCACCCGAACCGGCACCAACTGGTCGAACAGGCCGATGTGCTGATGGCCTATTGCCAGAGCGTGGCGGCCGAACGCGCCAGCGCCCAGGTCAGCCTGTTCGGCGGCGATCAGGCCCATGCGGCGCGGCCCCGGCTCAAGGCCGTCGAGCCATGGATCGGGCCGGAACGTCTGGACGAAGAATTGGCGGCGATCGGCTTTTATCTGTCGGGCCACCCGCTGGAGGACCTGACCCCGGCGTTGAAGCGCAAACGGGTCACCTTCGTCGCCGAGGCCACGGCCCTGGCCGAAGCCGGGCATGAAGCCTTCCAGATGGCCGGCGTCGTGCGTCGCCGCCAGGAACGCGCCAGCGCCCGCACGGGTGAGAAATTCGCCTTCGTCACCTTCTCGGACCCGACCGGGGAGTTCGAATGCCTGTTCCCGCCCGAGCAGCTTCGGCGGTGCCGCGAGGTGCTGGAGCCGGGGGCTTCGGTCATGGTGCGGGTGCGGGCCAAGGCGACGGACGGCGAGGTGCGGTTCTTCGGCGACGACGCCAGGCCGATGGACGCCATGCTGGATGATGCGGCGGCGGAACTGCGGGTTCACGTGTCGGCGCGCTCGGCCGATGTCGCGGCGCTGAAGGCGCGGCTGGAACGGGCCAAGGGGACCGACGGCCGAGGCGGAGAGGTCTGTCTGGTCGCCTCGCTGGAGGGGCGGCGCGAGGTCGAGTTGAAACTGCCGGGCCGCTATCGCCTGGACGGCGCCCTGCGCGGCGCGCTGAAGTCCGCGCCGGGCGTGGTGCTGTTGGAAGATGCGTGATGGATGAGACGAAGGCGTACAAGGGTTCCTGCCATTGCGGCGCCGTGGCCTACGAGGTCGATACGGGTCTGGACGGGCTGATCGAGTGCAATTGCAGCCACTGCCTGCGCAAGGGCTTCGTGCTGGCCTTCGTGCCGAAGTCGGCCTTCCGGCTAACGGCGGACGGGCCGACGACGGAGTATCTGTTCAACAAGCACAATATCCGGCACCGGTTCTGCCCGACATGCGGCGTCCAGCCTTTCGCCTACGGGACCCTGCCGGACGGGACGGAGACGGTGGCGATCAATGTCCGCACACTCACTGAGATCGAGCCATGGAGCTGGACTGCGGATCAGGTGAACGGGCGGGAGTTTTGACGCCCTATTGGTCGGGGCGAGAGGATTCGAACCTCCGACCCTCTGCTCCCAAAGCAGATGCGCTACCAGGCTGCGCTACACCCCGACACAGGCAGGCGGCTCTCCTACAGGGCTTGCCCCGCCGGAGCAACGGCGCAGGCTATTCCTTCGCCGCCATCCGCGCGGCGGCCGCCGACTGGATCGACAGGCCGGTGAAGACCCCGGCCATGATGATCATCAGGCCGTAGTCGCCGTTGGGCGCGATCACCGGCAGACCGGCCGACAGAACCATGGCGAAGGGAAAGACCATGGCCATGATCAGGGTGGCGGGCTGGTTCGGCTGGATCAGGGCCTTGGGTTTGCGCTTGCGGCTGATCATCCACAACCGGTTCAGGAACAGAAAGCCCAGCACGCTCATCAGGGCCGCGCCGATGTATTTCTGCGTCGCCTCGGGCGGGCCGAAGGCGCTGGCCGTCATGACGATCAGGGTCAGGGCCAGGACCGAGGTGACGGCCAGAAGGGCGTTGGCGTCCAGTTTCAAGACTTCACCTTTACATAGCTGCCCGGCGCGGGCTCGATGGGCGTGAGACTGCCCTTGGAGGGATTCCGCGCCGGAACCCAGTCGCCCGACTTGTCATGCAGCCATTCGGCCCAATGCGGCCACCAACTGCCCGGATGCTCGACGGCTCCGGCCTGCCATTCGGCCAGGGTCTGGGGCAGGGCGGCGTTGGTCCAGTGCTGGTATTTCCTGGCCGCGGGCGGATTGACCACGCCGGCGATATGGCCTGACCCGGCCAGGGTCAGGGTCACGACGGCGTTCTGGAAGGCGCGGGCCGAGCGATAGACCGAATTCATCGGCGCGATGTGATCCTCGCGGCTGGCCTGGAAATAGAGGGGGATCTTGACCTTGGTCAGGTCGATCCGCTCGCCACCCATTTCGAAGGCGCCCTGGGCCAGGGCGTTCCTGCCGTACATATTGCGCAGATAGTCCATGTGTAGCCGTTTGGGCATCCGCGTCTGGTCGGCGTTCCAGAACAGCAGGTCGAAGGCCGGCGGCGACTTGCCCATCAGATAGTTCGAGACGAAGAACGACCAGATCAGGTCGTTGGCGCGCAGGGCGTTGAAGGTGTCGGCCATGGCCGCGCCCGGCAGGACGCCGCCCGCCTTGTCCATCTGCTGTTCGATCTCGTTCAGCCAGTGCTCGTCGGTGAACAGCAACAGGTCGCCCGCCTGGGCGAAATCGTGCTGGGCGGCGAAGAAGGTGGTGGCCGACACGCGCTTGTCGCCCCTGGCCGCCATATGGGCCAGCGCCCCGCCCAGAAGCGTGCCGCCGATGCAGTAGCCGACGGTGTTCACATGGTCGGCGCCGGTCTGGTCCAGCACCTTTTCGACGGCGCGATAGATTCCCTTTTCCAGATAGTCATCGAAGCCGAACCCGGCCTTGTCGATGTCGGGATTGACCCAGGAGCAGACGAAGACGGTGAACCCCTGGGCGGACAGCCAGCGGATCATCGAGTTCTCGGGCTGGAGATCCAGGATGTAGAATTTGTTGATCCACGGCGGGAAGATCAGCAGCGGCGTGGCCCGTTGCCGATCCGTCGCGGCGTCGAACTGGATCAGTTCGAACAGTTCATCGCGCCAGACCACCTGGCCGGGGGCCGTGGCGACGTTCTCGCCCACCTTGAAGCGGCCGTAGTCGGCCTGGCTGATCTTCAGCTTGCCGCCGCCGCGTTCCAGGTCGGCGGCGAAATTCTCCATGCCCTTGACCAGGCTCTCGCCATTGGTTTCGGCCAGGGCCTTCAGGGCGGCGGGGTTGGAGGCCAGGAAGTTGGAGGGCGAGAAGGCGTCGGTCAGCAGCTTGGTGAAGAACTCGGCCCGGCGGCGGACCATCGGATCGACATCCTCGGCCGAGGCGACCAGACCGTTCATCCAGTCCGAGGTGACCAGATACGAGCGCCGCATGACGTCGAACATCGGATTTTCCGACCAGGCGGGATCCTTGAAGCGCTTGTCCGAAGGCGGCGGGGCGGACGGTTCGCCGGTCGCGGCGCGGGCGCCGGAGGCCCACAGGTCCATATAGCGGTTGAACAGGTCGGCCTGGGCGGCGAACAGCTTGTCGGGGCGGGCGGCCAGGCTGCTCATCACCGCCGTCATGGCCGGGGCGACATTGAACGGATCGGGCGACAGGGCGGCGGGCCGATCGGCCTGGGTCAGGGCGGCCTCGGCGATGGCGGCCTGGGCGGTCATGGCCGCCTTGGCCAGGTTCATCGACAGGGTCTCGATCAATCTTTGCTGGTCGGCGAAGGCGTCGCCCGATTCGGGGTTGGGCCGCGGCGGGGGCGCGGCTTCGGGCGCCGGTTCCGGCTTGGGCTTAGGCTTGGCGGCGCGCGGCCGAGGCGGCTTGGGCGATGTCGGACGGCCGGGCTTGCGCGGCGCACGCGGCTTGGCGGCGTCTGAAGCGGTCGTCGGGCGCTTGGCCATGGTCGTCCTCCGGCGTGGGCGGCTTTCGCCCGTTGCGATCATGGCATATGACCGGGCCTGAAATGAACGCACCCCGCCTCAAAAAGATGACGGTCGCCCTGGCGGGCCTGGGACTCGGTCTGGGGCTGACGGCGTGCGCCGGTTCGTTCGTGGCCGAGACGGACGCCCAGTCGCCGTTGGCGCCGCGGGTGCAGCAGATCGTGGATGCGCATCGCGCCTATCCGCGGTGGTCGCATTTTCCGGCCACGCCGACCGATCCGCCGCGGCCGATCGAATTGGCGGCGCGAGTCGACGCCTTGAATGCGTCCGGCGCGGCGCTGGACGGGGAGGCGGCGCGTCTGCAATGGACGCTGTCCGACCCCGAAACCTTCGCCGCCCAGGTCAACCGCCGCATTCGGGCCTTGCCGGTCCCGCCGACCTCGGCCCAGACGCGTGAACAGATCGAGGCCCTGGCCGGACGCCTGCGCCAGCGTTCGACCGCGCCGCCGCCCGTGCCTCGCCGACACTAGATTTCGCCGACCCGACCGACAGAACGCCGGGCGAACCGCATCAGGAGCCTTCGCATGACCATCTCGACCCTGGCCTTCGACGCCGCGCGCGTGACCGAACTGGCCGCCATCGCCAGTTGGAGCCAGATCGGCCGGGGCGACGAGAAACACGCCGACCAACTGGCCGTCGACGCCATGCGCACGGCGCTGAACAGCCTGGCCATCGACGGCAAGATCGTGATCGGCGAAGGCGAGCGCGACGAGGCGCCGATGCTCTACATCGGCGAGAAGGTCGGGACGGGCAAAGGTCCGGCCATCGACATCGCCCTGGACCCGCTGGAGGGCACGACGCTGACGGCCAAGGCCATGGCCAATGCGCTGTGCGTGCTGGCGATGTCCGAGGGCGGCGGCATGTTGCACGCGCCCGACACCTATATGGACAAGATCGCCATCGGGCCGGGTTATGCGCCGGGTCTGGTCGACCTGGACATGACGCCCCAGGACAATGTGAGGGCCTTGGCCGGGGCCAAGGGCGTGGCGACGCGCGACATCACCGTCTGCGTCATGGACAGGCCGCGCCACGCCGCGCTGATCGCCGCCCTGCGCGAGGTCGAGGCGCGGGTCATGCTGATCACCGACGGCGACGTGGCCGGCGTGATCCACACGGCCGAGCCGCATACCGGCATCGACCTGTACCTGGGGCAGGGCGGGGCGCCGGAAGGCGTTCTGGCGGCGGCGGCGCTGAAGTGCGTCGGCGGCTTCTTTCAGGGGCGGCTGGTGTTCCGCAACGACGATGAGCGGGCGCGGGCCGCGCGCACCGGCGTGACCGACCTGAACCGCAAATACGATCTGCACGAACTGGTGTCCAAGGACGCGGTCTTCGCCGCCACCGGCGTGACCAAGGGCGCCATGCTGGACGGGGTGACGGTCAGGGGCGGTTTCGTCTCGACCCATACCGTGGTGATGGATTCCGGCAGCCGCACGGTGCGCCGCATCCGCATGACGCACCCGGTCTGACGGTGGACGGCGGCGGCCCGTCAAGCTCGGGCGCCTTTCTGGGCGTCGAACGGTCGTTAAGCGGCCGGGCCTGGCGGCAGCGACCGGCCGAGGCGTCGGTCGTCAGGGCGCATATGCAGGCGCTGGATCTGGATGAACCGCTGGCGCGGGCGCTGGCGTCGCGCGGGGTGCGGGCCGACCAGGGCGCAGACTTCCTGACGCCGACCCTGAAGGCGCTGTTTCCCGATCCGTCCAGCTTCATGGACATGGACGCGGCGGCGGCCGCGATCGTCGATGCGCTGACGGCCGGATCGAGGGTCTGGGTCTTCGCCGACTATGACGTGGACGGGGCGTCCAGCGCGGCGCTGTTGGTGCGCTGGTTCCGGGCCATGGGGGCGGAACTGCCGATCTATGTGCCCGACCGGCTGACCGAGGGCTATGGGCCGAGCGCGCGGGCCTTCGACACCCTGAAGGGGCAGGGGGCCGATCTGGTCATCACCGTCGACTGCGGCGCGGCGGCGAACGAGGCGCTGGATCACGCGGCGGCGATCGGGCTGAACGTCGTGGTCATCGATCACCACCTGATGCGGGCCGAACCGCCCAAGGCCCTGGCCGTGGTCAATCCGAACCGGCCGGGCTGCAACTCGGGCCAGGGCAATCTGGCGGCGGCGGGGGTGGTGTTCGTGCTGCTAGCGGCGTTGAACCGCGAGGCGCGGGCGCGGGGGCTGTTCGAGGGGCGCGAAGCCCCGGATATCCGCGCCTGGATGGACCTGGCGGCCATGGGGGCGGTCTGCGACGTGACGGGATTGACGGGGTTCAACCGTGCGCTGACGCGGTTGGGGCTGGGCGTCATGTCGGCTTGGGGCAATCCGGGCCTGAAAGCCTTGCTTGCGGCGGCCGGAGCCGAACAGAAGCCGGCGACCACCAACCATGCAGGCTTCATCCTGGGACCCAGGATCAACGCGGGCGGACGCATCGGCCGGTCCGACCTGGGCGCGCGCCTGCTGTCGACCGACGACCCGGCCGAGGCGGCGCGGCTGGCCGCCGAACTGCAAGCCCTGAACGGCGCCCGGCGCGAGGTCGAGGCGGCGGTGACCGAGGCGGCCGTGCGGCGCGTGGAGGCGTCGGGCGCCCATGACGACGGCTCGGCCGTGGTCGTGGTCGAGGGCGACGATTGGCATCCTGGCGTGGTCGGCATCGTGGCCGGGCGGCTGCGAGAACGCTGGCGCAAGCCCGTGGTGGTGATCGGCGTCGATCCGGCGACGGGCGTGGGCAAGGGTTCGGGTCGGTCGCAACCGGGCGTCAACCTGGGTCGCGCGGTGCAGGCGGCCTGGAAGCAGGGGCTGTTGCTGGCGGGCGGCGGCCACGCCATGGCGGCCGGGTTGACCGTGGCCTCGGGCGGCGTGGACGCCGTGCGCGACTTTCTGAACGACCGGCTGGCGGGCGAGAGCGTGGAGGCGGCGGCGCAGGACTGGGTCGAGATCGACGCCCTGATCGCTGTCGGCGCGGCGAACCGGGACCTGTTCGAATCGTTCGAGCGGATGTCGCCCTTCGGCCCGGCCAACCCCGAGCCGTTGTTCGCGCTGGACGGGGTGCAGGCGCGCGACGGCCAGCCGATGACCGGCGGCCATGTGCGATGCCGTCTGGTCGCCGCCGACGGCGCCTCGGTGCGGGCCGTGGCCTGGCGCTGCGCCGACCTGCCGCTGGGCCAGGCGCTGTTGTCGGGGCAGGGCGGACTGCGGGTCGCGGGGCGGCTGAAGGCCGATGATTGGAACGGTCGGCGGGGCGTGCAGATGGAGATCGAGGACGCCGACGATCCGCGCAGACTTTGACCGTTCGCGGGGGCTTGCGCGGCTCGGAATCGGCGGCTATATCGCCCGCTCCCCGCGCAGCGGTCCCTTCGTCTATCGGTTAGGACGTCAGGTTTTCAACCTGAAAAGAGGGGTTCGATTCCCCTAGGGACTGCCAGCGCGGGGAATTTCCCCACCCCTCGAAAGCGTGATTTGGCGAGCCGGGCCTTTAGGCTTAGGCGCGTTGGCATGGGCGGCGACGTTCGCGATGAGGCTGGGCATTTGGGCGACACTTCCAACACCACGGATTCGAACGAAGCGCAGGAACCGCTGGGGTCCGGCGAGGTTGTGCTGATGGTCGAGGATAATCCCGAGGTCTGCGTGATGGGCGAGGCGATCCTGAGCGATCTGGGCTATGCCGTCGTTACCGCCGCCTCGGCCGATGAAGCCCTGGAGATGATCGAGGGCGGGCTGGGTTTCGACCTGCTGTTCACCGACATCGTCATGCCCGGAACCCTGAATGGCGTGCAATTGGCCCAGGAAGCGCGACGGCGCGACCCGAGCGTCGGCGTGTTGCTGACCACGGGCTGGCTGGACAAGGCGTCGGACGGTGCGAGCGGGCGGGAAGCATTCGACCTGATCGGCAAGCCCTATCGTCGTTCCGACCTGGCGCGAAAGCTGCGCGCGGCGCTGAACATGGACGCCAGAGCGGCCTGATCCTTTCGGGCGTCGTTAATTTTCCGAGTGGAATTTGCGTTTTTCGCTTTTCCAGCGTTCACAGAACCGTGTTAAGCTTACGACTGGTCCGCGTCGGATTGTGGGCTGGGGGCTGGAAGTTGTCTGATTTCGAGGAGGCCCAGGCGGCGGACACGGTTCGCATCGCCGGGCGGGTCAAATGGTTTGATCCGGGCAAGGGCTACGGCTTCATTGTCCCTGACGAACCCGCCATGACGGAACTGAAGGATGTGCTTCTGCACATCAGCAGTCTGCGCGACAGCGGCCGAGATCACGCGGACGAGGGAGCGTTGATCCAGTGCACCTGCGTGCGTCGCCCCAAGGGTTGGCAGGTGGCTGAAGTTCTGGACCTGGGCGAAGGCGACCCCAGCCTGACGGCGGCGCCCCGCCGGGGCTATGAGGCTCTGAAGGCGACCGCGCGCGAACGTCTGCCGCTGCTGAACCCCGACACCGTGATGGAAGCGGCGGTCGTGAAATGGTTCAATCGCACCAAGGGCTACGGATTCGTGGTGCGCGCGGATCAGCCAGGCGATATCTTCGTGCATATCGAAACGCTGCGCCGTTGCGGTTTGGACGACCTGATCCCCGGCGCGGCGGTTCAGGTGCGCTTCGCCGAGGGACCCAAGGGTCTGGTGGTCGCGGAAATCACGACGGGCGAGTGATCCTCGTCCAGGAGGGACGAGAGACGATGCTGTATCGGCGAATGGTTCTGGCGGGCGTTTTGACGATCCTGGCCCTGGGCGGCTCCGCCTGCGCCCAGGATCCGGCGGTGGACGCCAACGGACGGCCGCTGGAGCCGCTGACCATCGTCACCAGTTCGGGCCAGCACGAATTCCTGGTCGAGATCGCCGACGAGGACCCCGAGCGCCAGCGCGGCCTGATGTACCGCGATCCCCTGCCCAAGGATCGGGGCATGCTGTTCCAATGGCCGAACGAGCCGGCCGAGCCGCGCGGCTTCTGGATGCACAATACGCCCAGCCCGCTGGACATCGTCTATGTGGGCGAGGACGGCCGGATCGTTTCGATCATTCACAACGCCGCGCCTAATTCCGACGCCATCCTGCAGTCGGAAGGTCCGGCCAAGGGCGTGATCGAACTGCGCGCCGGTCGCGCCCAGGAAATCGAGGCCAAGCAGGGCGACGAGGTCCGACACCCCTATTTCGCGCACTGACGCCCGCGACGCTTGCCTTTTACGCCCGTTCCGCCTAGAAGCCGCGCGCACTTCGCACGCGGGCGTGGCGCGTCTGGGGGAGACATCCCCGTTCGCACCGTTCCGAGGGACCGTCCGGTCCTTTAACCGCCCGCGCTAGGTTGATCGGAAAAAGGACTGAACGATCATGGCTCTGCCTGAATTCTCGATGCGCACCCTGCTGGAAGCGGGCGCTCACTTCGGCCACCAGACGCACCGCTGGAACCCGAAGATGGAGCGCTACATCTTCGGCTCGCGCTCCAACATCCACATCATTGACCTGTCGCAGTCGATGCCGCTGATGCACCAGGCGTTGGTCGCCGTGCGCGACGTCGCCGCCAAGGGCGGTCGCGTGCTGTTCGTCGGCACCAAGCGCCAGGCCGCCGAGCCGGTGGCCGAGGCCGCCAAGCGCTGCGCCCAATACTACATGAACAACCGCTGGCTGGGCGGCACCCTGACCAACTGGCGGACCGTCTCGGGTTCGATCGCCCGTCTGCGCGAACTGGACGCCCTGCTGGAATCGGGCGGCGAGGGCCGCGTCAAGCGCGAGCTGCTGAGCCTGCAACGCGAACGCGACAAGCTGGAAGCCTCGCTGGGCGGCATCAAGGACATGGGCGGCGTGCCGGACATCATGTTCGTGATCGACACCAACAAGGAAGCGATCGCGATCCAGGAAGCCCGCAAGCTGAACATCCCGATCATCGCCATCCTGGACACCAACTCGGACCCGGACGGCATCACCTATCCGGTGCCGGGCAACGATGACGCCGCCCGCGCCATTCAGACCTACTGCGACCTGATCGCCGACGCCGTCCTGGACGGCCTGGCGGCCGGTGCGGGCGCCTCGGGCGTGGATCTGGGCGCTTCGGAAAACCCGGTCGAGCCGATGCTGCGTGAAGTCGTGGCCGTCGAGGTCGAGGCGGTTCCGGCCGAACTCGAAGTCGTGGCCGTCGAGCTGGAAGCCGCCGCTCAGCCCGCCGTGGCCGACGAAGCTGCTCAGGAAGCGACCTCGGAAGCCCTCGACGCCGTCGAAGACGAGCCTGCCCAGGCCTGATCCGGCCGCCGCTGTCATCGACGGCGAACACTGATCGCGGCCGGACCTTTCGAGGTCCGGCCGTTACCGCTTACGAACACCAGGAGATTGAACATGGCCGAGATCACCGCCGCCCTCGTCAAAGAACTGCGCGAGCGCTCCGGCGTCGGCATGATGGACTGCAAAAGGGCCTTGCAGGAAACCAATGGCGACATTGACGCCGCCATCGATTGGCTGCGCGCCAAGGGCCTGTCCAAGGCCGCCAAGAAGGCCGACCGCGTGGCCGCCGAAGGCCTGGTCGCCGTGGCTTCGAAGGAAGTCGGCGCCGGTGAGATCGGCGCCGCGATCGAGTTCAATGCGGAAACCGACTTCGTCGCCCGCAACGAGCTGTTCCAGAACGCCGCCAAGGCGTTCGCCCAACTGGGCCTGGAACACGCCACGCTGGAAGGTCTGCACGGCGCCGAATTGGAAGCCGGCAAGACGGTTCAGGACGAGGTGACCAACCTGATCGCCACCATCGGCGAGAATATGCAACTGCGTCGCGCCGCCCGCCTGTCGGTCGACGAGGGCGTGGTCGCCAGCTACGTCCATAACGCCGTGTCGCCGGGCGTCGGCCGCATCGGCGTGCTGGTCGCCCTGCACGGCGGCGGCGACAAGGACAAGCTGCGCGAACTGGGCCGCAAGATCGCCATGCACGTGGCCGCGACCGCGCCGCTGTCGCTGAACACCGACGACCTGGACCCCGCCGCCATCGAGAAGGAACGTCAGGTCCTGACCGAGAAGGCCAAGGAAGAAGGCCGCCCGGACAATATGATCGACAAGATCGTTTCGGGTCAGATCGCCAAATTCCAGAAGGACGTGGTGCTGACCAAGCAGCCGTTCGTCATGAACCCGGACGTGACCATCGAACAACTGGTCGCCGACACGGGCAAGGAGCTGGGCGCCCCCGATCTGCACTTGGCGGGCTTTGTCCGTCTGGCTCTGGGCGAAGGCGTCGAGAAGGTCGAGGGACCCGACTTCGCTGCCGAAGTCGCCTCGATGATGGGCGGCAACTGAGGATATCCCTCCCCAGATGGGGAGGGGGAATTGTGCGGGAGGGCGCGTCGGGCTTTGAAGCCGGGCGCGCCCTTCGTCTATAAAGAGCGGCCCGATTCCGGGCTGACCGCCGCATACGGACGATCCCATGCCCGAATCCAAGCCCGAGTTCCTATACAAGCGCGTGCTGCTGAAGGTGTCGGGCGAGGTGCTGATGGGCGATCAGGCCTATGGCATCGACATGAAGACCGTGGCGACGGTGGCCGAAGCCGTCGCGGCCGTGGCGCGCGAAGGGGTGCAGATCTGCCTGGTGATCGGCGGCGGCAACATCTTTCGCGGCCTGTCCAAGGCGGCTGGGGACATGGAACGCGCCACCGCCGACTACATGGGTATGCTGGCCACTGTGATGAACGCCCTGGCCATGCAGGCGGCGCTTGAGAAGATCGGCGTCCAGACCCGGGTGCAGAGCGCCCTGACCATGAACGCGGTGGCCGAACCCTATGTGCGCCGTCGCGCGCTGCGGCACCTGGAAAAGGGCAGGGTGGTGATCTTCGCCGCCGGCGTGGGCGCCCCCTTCTTCACCACCGATTCCGGCGCCGCCCTGCGCGCGGCCGAGATGGGCTGCGACGCCCTGCTGAAGGGCACCAGCGTCGACGGCGTCTATACGGCCGATCCCAAGAAGGACCCGTCGGCGACCCGTTACGACACGCTGAGCTATCAGGATGTCCTGGCCAAGGACCTGAGGGTCATGGACGCCTCGGCCATCGCCCTGATGCGCGATTCCGGCATTCCGATCGTCGTCTTCTCCATCCGCGAGGAGGGGTCGCTGCAACGAACCCTGACGGGCGAAGGGACGTTCACCGTCATCACCTCGCAGACAAGCTGAAACCGGCCCGCTAGAGATACGAAAAGATAGAGGGAAACCCCATGGCCAAACCCGATCTGAAGACCTTCCGCGACCGTATGGACAGGGCCGTGGCCTCGCTGAAGGAAGAATTCGCCGGACTGCGCACGGGCCGCGCCAACGCCGGCCTGCTGGAGCCGGTGCGGGTCGAGGCCTATGGATCGACCTCGCCTTTGAACGCGGTCGCCGCCATCAGCGTGCCCGAACCACGCATGATCACGGTCAACGTGTGGGACAAGGGCATGGTCGTGTCGGTCGAAAAGGCCATTCGCCAGGCCGACCTGGGTCTGAACCCGATCGTCGACGGCCAGACCCTTCGCATCCCCGTGCCGCCCCTGACCGAGGAGCGCCGCAAGGATCTGGTCAAGCTGGCCGGCAAATACGCCGAGCAGCAGAAGATCGCCATCCGCAACGTCCGCCGCGACGCCAATGACGACCTGAAGAAGGCCGAGAAGGCCGGCGACATCAGTCAGGACGAGCAGAAGAAGATGGAGACCGAGGTCCAGAAGGACACCGACGCGGCCGTCAAACGCATCGACGAAGCCTTGAAGACCAAGGAACAAGAGATCATGCAGGTCTGAGACCTGTCGCCCGAAAGGCCGCCTGATGCCGGATGACACCACCGCCTCGAACCATGGGGGGCCGCCCCTCCATGTGGCGGTCATCATGGATGGCAACGGCCGCTGGGCCAAGGCGCGCGGTCTGCCGCGCTCCATCGGCCATCGTGAGGGCGTCGAAGCCCTGAAACGCACCATCCGCGGGGCGCCCGACGCGGGCGTCGGCTGTCTGACCGTGTTCGGCTTCTCGACCGAGAACTGGAGCCGTCCCGAAGACGAGGTGTCGGATCTGATGGGCCTGGTGCGGACCTATGTCGCCTCGGACCTGGCCAAATTGGCGCGCGAGGGCGTGCGGTTGAAGATCCTGGGCCGCCGCGAGGGTCTGCCGACCGATATCGCCAGGATCGTCGACAAGGCCGAGGCGGATACGGCGCACAATGACCGATTCCAGCTTCAGGTCGCCTTCAACTACGGCGGCCGGGCCGACATCGTCGACGCAGCCGAAGCCTATGCGAAACGACTGGCGGCCGGAGACGCGCTCCCGCCATTGACCGAAGAGGCGTTCGGCGCGTGCCTGTCGACGGCGGGATCGCCGCCGGTCGATCTGATCGTGCGGACTTCGGGCGAGATGCGGCTGTCCAACTTCCTGCTGTGGGAAGCCGCCTATGCCGAACTGGTGTTCCAGGACATCCTGTGGCCGGACTATGGACCGGACGCCCTGAAGCAGGCGGTCGATGCATTCCGCGCCCGCGATCGACGGTTCGGCGGGCGCAGTGCGCCGATGCAGGCGGTCGGCTGATGGCCTTCAAACTGCGCGAGATGGGAATGCGGGCGGCCTCGGCGGTCGTGTTGGCGCCGTTCGCGGTCTTCGCCGTCTGGCTGGGCGGGCCGTGGATTCTGGCCGTCATGCTGGCGGCCTGTGTGCTTCTGGCGTCCGAATGGGCCAAGATGAGTGCGCGCACGGCCTGGAAGCCGATGTTCGCCGCCGTGGCTTCGGCCCTGGTCGCCGCCGTGGCCGTGACCCATGTGGCCGGTCTGTCGTTCGGTCTGGTGCTGATGGTGTTCGGCGCGGCCCTGGCCGGTGTTTTCGCCCGGTCGCGGGGCCTGTCAGCGGTCGATGCGGCCTATGGCGTGCTCTATATCGGCTGGCCGGCTGTGCTGATGATCTGGCTGCGCGACGGGACCAGCGCGGTCGGCTTCTACTGGGTGACCCTGGCCTTTGCGGTGACATGGTCGGCGGACATCGCCGCCTTCCTGGTCGGCAGCCTGGTGGGCGGTCCCAAGCTGTGGCCGCGCTTTTCGCCCAACAAGACCTGGTCGGGGTTCATCGGCGGTCTGGTTGCGGCGACCCTGGCGGGCGTCCTGATGGCGACCCTGCCCGAGATGGGCGCGCCGAATCTGGTCTGGAGCGCCATGCTGGGTCTGGCCGGCGGATTGGCGACCATGGCCGGCGACCTGTGGGAATCGGCGCTGAAGCGGCGTTTCGGGGTCAAGGATGCAGGCGACCTGATCCCCGGCCACGGCGGCCTGCTGGACCGGGTCGACGGCCTGATGTTCGCCATCGTGGTCATCGCGGCGGGCCGGGCGTTGGGTCATTATCTGGGCGGGGGCGCATGATCGCCCGGCGCGTGACGGTGCTCGGTTCGACCGGATCGGTCGGAACCTCCACCCTGGATCTGATGGCGCGGGCCGAAGATGCGGGCACGGGCCGATTCGAGGTTCAGGCCCTGGTCGCGGGATCGAACGTGGCGCTGTTGGCCGAACAGGCGCGGCGCTGGCGGCCCGAGATCGTCGTCACGGCCGACCGAACCAAGCTGGATGCGCTGCGTCAGGCCCTGGCGGGAAGCGGCGTCGAGGCGGCGGCGGGCGAGGCGGCCGTGGTCGAGGCGGCGTCGCGGCCGACGGACTGGGTGATGGCGGCCATTGTCGGCGCGGCCGGCCTGCGCTCGGCCTGGGCGGCGGCGAGAACCGGCGCGGTGCTGGCCTTGGCCAACAAGGAGAGTCTGGTCAGTTGCGGCCCAGCGTTGATCGGGGCGGTGCGGGCGGCGGGCGGTCGGCTGATCCCGGTCGATTCCGAACACTCGGCCATCTTTCAGGTCTTCCCGGCCGAGGCCCCCGAACAGGTGGCGAAGCTGATCCTGACGGCGTCGGGCGGACCGTTCCGGCGGGCGACGACGGCGCAGATGGCGGCGGTGACGCCTGAACAGGCCGTGGCCCACCCGAACTGGAGCATGGGGGCCAAGATCTCGGTCGACAGCGCCACCATGGCCAACAAGGGGCTGGAGACCATCGAGGCCGCCTATCTGTTCGATATGCCCGCCGAGAAGATCGGCGTGGTGGTGCATCCGGAATCGATCATTCACAGCCTGGTCGAATATGTCGACGGGTCGACCCTGGCCCAACTGGGGCCGCCGGACATGCGCACGCCGATCGCCTGCGCCCTGGCCTGGCCCGATCGGCTGACCTGGCCCGCGCCCAAATTGGACCTGGCGGCCCTGGGTCGGCTGACCTTCGAGGCGCCGGATGAAACCCGGTTCCCGGCCCTCAGACTCGCGCGCGAGGCGTTACAGGCGGGCGGATCGGCCCCGACGGTGTTCAATGCCGCCAACGAGGTCGCGGCCCGCGCCTTCCTTGACCGTCGATTGGGCTTTCTCAATATTGCCGCAGTCGTCGCGGAAACCTTGGATCGCGCGGCGCGCGCGGGGATTTGCGCCGATCTGAACGACGCCTGCGACGTGGCCCTGGCCATCGACGCCGAGGCCCGTCGGATCGCGGAAATCGTCGTGGGCGGACTGGCCGACGCGGCATGAAGGAAGGCGAGGCGGAATGATCGGCGTTGCGACCACGCTCCTGACCTATGTCGCACCCTTCCTGCTGGTGCTGACCCTGATCGTCACCCTGCACGAACTTGGTCACTTTCTGACGGCGCGTGCGTTCGGCGTGAAGATCGACCGCTTCTCCATCGGCTTCGGCAAGGCGTTGCTCAGCCGGACCGACAAGCGCGGCGTCGAATGGCGGGTCGGCTGGATTCCGCTGGGCGGTTACGTCAAATTCGCGGGCGATCTGGACGCCTCCAGCGTGCCGGACCAGGCGGGCCTGGCCGAACTGAAAAGCCGGGTGATCGCCGAGCACGGGCCGGGCGCCGAGCGCGACTATTTCCATTTCAAGCCGGTGTGGCAGCGGGCCTTGATCGTCGCCGCCGGACCGCTGACCAACTTCCTTCTCGCCTTCGTGCTGTTCGGACTCTATTTCGCCGTCATCGGCGAACAGGTGGTCGCGCCGCGCGTCCTGACCGTCACGCCGGGCAGTCCGGCGGCCGAGGCGGGCTTTCAGCCGCGCGACCTGATCACCGCCGTGAACGGTCGGCCCGTGACCGACGGGCGCGATGTGACCGCCGTGGTCATGCTGAGCGCTAACGATCCGGTGCGCTTCACCGTCGATCGGGCGGGCCGCAATCTGCAACTGACCGCCACGCCGGAGCGTCGTTTGGAAGACGATCCCCTGGCCGGGCGCGTGCGCATCGCACGCATCGGCATGGGCATGGGACCCCTGGTGCGCGAAGACGTCAGCATCAGACGGCTGAACCCGCTGGAGATCGCGGGCAAGAGCGCCGACACCATCCGCGACAGCCTGGGCGCCACACTGACCTATATCGGACGCATCTTCACCGGCCGCGAGAACGGGGATCAGTTGAGCGGGCCGCTGGGAATCGCCAGAGCGACCGGCGCGCTGACGACCTCGGCGGTCGAGGCCGATCCAAATCCCTGGGCGACTGTGGCTAATCTGCTGCTGACGATGACAAGCTTCGCGGCCATACTTTCGGTCGGAATTGGCTTTCTAAATCTGTTGCCCATCCCGGTTCTGGACGGCGGCCACCTGCTTTTCTACGGCTATGAAGCCGTGGCGCGGCGACCGGTCGCCGCGCGGTTCCAGGAGGCGGGCTACAGGGTCGGTCTTGCGTTGCTGGCGGGTTTGATGTTGTTCGCGACTTGGAACGATCTGCAAAAGCTGAATCTCTTCAAATTCCTCGGCGGGCTCGCCTCATGAGCCGACGCCAGCCCCCGATGGTCTCCCGTATGATGAATATCGATCCGCGCGCCTCCTTCCGACTGAGCGGCCGCGCCAGCGCCCTGGCCCTTGTCGTCGCCGCCGGGTTGGGCGCGCCCGCCTTGGCGCAGACGGCGCCGGAGGCCGCGCCCGCCCAGCCTGCGCCCGACGCCGCGCCCCAAGCGCCCGCGCGCCAGGAGGCCATTCAGATCAATCGCATCGTCGTGCGCGGCGCCCAACGCATCGATCAGACGACGGTGTTGTCCTATCTGCCGATCCAGCCGGGCGACACGGTCGACGCCGCGATGCTGGATGTCGCCGTGCGCGCGCTGTCGCGCACCGGCCTGTTCGCCGATGTGCAGATCGGCGTTCAGAACGGCGACCTGGTCGTTCAGATCGTCGAGAATCCCATCATCAATCAGGTGATCTTCGAGGGGAACAACGCGGTTCGCGAAGACAAGCTGCGCGAAGAGGTCACGATCCAGCCGCGCGGCGTCTATACCCGCGCCAAGATTCAGGAAGACGTCGGCGCCATCGTCGAACTGTATCGCCTGTCGGGCCGCATCTCGGCGACCGTGACGCCCAAGCTGGTCCAGTTGGAGCAGAACCGCGTCGATGTGGTGTTCGAGATCAACGAAGGTCCCGAGACGGGCATCGAAGCCATCACCTTCCTGGGCAACAACGCCTATTCGGACGCCGATCTGCGCGACGTGATGGTGACCAAACAGTCCGCCTGGTGGCGTCTGTTCAGCAAGAACGACAACTACGACCCCAACCGGTTGGAGTATGATCGCGAGCAGTTGCGGAAATTTTACACCAACCGCGGCTATTACGACTTCCGTATCATTTCGGCGGTCGCTGAACTGCTGCCGGACGACAGCGCCTTTGGTCTGACGCTGACCTTGGACGAGGGCGACAAATACAATTTCGGCGAGATCAAGGTCGTCACCGAGAATGAGCGGCTGAACGCCGACTTCCTGCAATCGCTGCTGCCGATCCGCACCGGCGACCTGTATGAGAGCGACAAGATCGAGAGCGCGGTCGACGCCCTGACCTTCGCGGCGGGTTCTGCGGGTTACGCCTTTGTCGACATCAACCCCACATATCGCGCCGATCCCGCGACCGACACGGTCAATGTGACATTCAATGTCCGCGAGGGGCAGCGGGTCTATGTCGAGCGGATCAATGTGGTCGGCAACACCCGCACCGTCGATCCGGTCATCCGCCGCGAACTGATGCTGACCGAAGGCGACGCCTTCAACCGCGCCCTGATGGAACGGTCGCGCAACAACTTGCGAGCTCTGGGGTTCTTCAAGGATGTGAAGGTCGAGGAGGCGCGCGGTTCGGCGCCCGACCGTTCGATCGTCAACGTCACCGTGGAAGAGCAGCCGACCGGCGAACTGTCGCTGGGGATGGGGTTCAGCTCGGTCGAATCCTTCGTCGTCAACGCAGGGATCTCTGAGCGCAACTTCCGCGGCCGGGGTCAGAACGTGGTGCTGCGCGTCGAGTGGGGTTCGCTGCGTCAGCAGATCGATTTCCGCTTTACCGAGCCGCGCTTCCTGAACCGCGATATCCAGGCGGGTTACGACCTGTTCCACTCGCGCTACGATTTCCAGGAAGAGTCGTCCTTCGACTACCGGTCGACCGGCGCGGGCTTGCGCCTAACCTTCCCGTTGAACGGCTATACGCGACTGAGCACGCGCTATTTCATCAAGGACGACGAGATCATCGTGCCGTCCGGCTACTGCTCGGGCGTGGCCATCGGCTCGCGTGCGCTGTGCGAACAGATCGGCTCTTCGCTGAACTCGTCGGCCGGCTACACCCTGTATGTGAATCGCACCAACGATCCGATCCGTCCGACGCGCGGCTGGACCGGGTCGCTGCGTCAGGACTTCGCCGGCATCGGCGGTGACGTGAATTATCTGAAGACCGAAGTCGAAGGCGGCTGGTATTACGGCCTCACGCCGAGCTGGGTCGTCAGCGTGCAAGGGTCGGCGGGCTACGTCTCGGGCTGGGCCGGGGACGCCGTGCGGATCAATGACCGCTTCTTCAAGGGCGGCAACAGCTTCCGCGGCTTCGAGAACGCGGGCATGGGACCGCGCGATCTGCGCACCCATGACGCCCTGGGCGGCAATTTCTACGCCATCGGCACGATCGAGCTGACCTTGCCGAACGGCCTGCCTGAAGAGTACGGCATCAAGACCTCGCTGTTCGCCGACGTGGGCACGTTGGGCGTGTTGGACGACCGCTATCGTCTGAATTCGTCAGGTCTCATCGACACCCAGATCGTCGACAATCTGGGCCTGCGGGCCTCGGCCGGTCTCAGCGTCCACTGGAAGTCGCCGATGGGTCCGATCCGTTTCGACTTCAGCCGGATCCTGTCGCGGGAAGACTACGACCGGACAGAGACCTTCCGGTTCTCAACCTCGACCCAGTTCTAACAACCGGCCCGAAAGGCCAAAGGCAAGACTATGAAACTTCTCGCTATCGGCGCCGCCGCCCTCGCGGCCTTCACCGCCACCGCCGCCTCGGCCCAGACCCCCGGCCCGCAAAATCCCGGCCCGGTCATCCCCGGCGTCTGCGTCTATTTCAACCAGCGCCTGCTGGCCCAGTCGACCGCGGGCCAAGCCGTCCAGGCTCGCATGGAGCAACTGGCGAATGAGGTGCGCGGCGAACTGCAACCCTACGCCACCGCCATCCAGACCGAGATGACGGCCCTGCAACAAGGCCAGGCCACCATCCCGGCCGATCAGATGCAGCAGCGCCGCCAGGCCCTGCAACAGCGCCTGCAAGAAGCCCAACAGTTGGAGCAGACCCGCGACGCCGAGCTGCGCTACACTCTGAGCCAGCAGCGTCAGGCCATCGCCAACGCCGTGGATCCGATCCTGGTGCAGATCTATCAGGAGCGCGGCTGCGGCCTGTTGCTGGATCGTGAGAGCGTGTTCCTGATGAATCCGGCCATGGATCTGACCGACCTGGCCATTCAGCGTCTGAACACGGCCCTGCCGACCCTGAGCTTCAACCGCATGGCGGTTCCGGCCCAGCAGCCGCAACAATAAGCCGGAGCGGGCCGAGGATGCCTGACGCCCGCTTCTTTCAGGCGCTGCCGCCCCGCAGCGTGGCCGAGATCGCCGATCATGTCGGCGGCCGGGTCGAGCGGGGCGGAGAGCGCATGATCGCCTCTGTCGCGCCCCTGTCCGATGCGGACGGGGGCGCGATCGCGTTTCTGGCGGACCGCAAGCTGGCCGCCGCCCTGGGCCAGACGCGGGCAGGGTGCGTGATTGTCTCATCGACCTTCGCAGAGGCCGCGCCTGCGGATGCGGCGGTGATCGTGTCCGACCAGCCTCAGGCCGATTGGGCGCGAGCCTCATTGCTGCTGCACCGACCCCTGGCGTTGGATGTGGCGGCGGATCGGTCCGACGTCTGTGAAGACGACACCGTCGTCCTGGAACCCGGCGTCGTTGTCGGGCGGGGCGTTCGGATCGGCCGGGGCAGCCGGATCGGCGCCAATACGGTGATCGGTCCCGGCGTTCAGATCGGCCGTGACTGCCGGATCGGCGCCAACGCCAGCATCGGTTTCGCCCTGATCGGGGACCGCGTCCAAATCTATTCCGGCGCCCGGATCGGCGAAGCCGGTTTCGGTGCGGCCTGGTCGAAGACGGGACCGATCGACATTCCCCAACTGGGCCGGGTGATCATTCAGGACAGTGTTACGATCGGCGCCAATACCTGCATCGACCGGGGCGCCTATGCCGACACCGTGATCGGCGAATACTCCAAGATCGATAATCTGGTCATGATCGCCCACAACTGCGTCCTGGGCCGTAACGTGCTGATGGCCGCGCATAGCGGAATCTCGGGCACGGTCATTGTCGGCGACAACGTCATGTTCGGCGGCCAGGCGGGCGTGGGCGATCACATCACCATCGGCAAGGGCGCGCGCATCGCCGCCGGGGCCGGGGTGCTGGCCGATGTACCGGCGGGCGAGACCTGGTCCGGCTATCCGGCCAAGCCGATCCGACAGTCCTTGCGCGAAGCGATCTGGCTGGCCAAACAGGCGGCGGGAAAGACTCGCGGCAAGGACCGGGACGATGGGTGAGAGCGACGTCAGCATCGATTATGCCGAGGTGATGCGGCGTCTGCCGCACCGGTATCCCTTCCTGCTGGTCGATCGGGCCGAGGATTTCGTGGCGGGCGCCTCGATCACGGGCGTCAAGAACGTCACCCACAACGAACCCTTCTTCCCCGGTCATTTTCCGATCGATCCGGTCATGCCGGGCGTCTTGATCGTCGAGGCCATGGCCCAGACCGGCGCCCTGCTGATGTCCAAGACCCTGAATGTCGAGGTCGAGGGCAAGGTCATCATGTTCATGTCCATTGACGGCGTGCGCTTCCGCAAGCCCGCCCGGCCGGGCGATCAGTTGCGGATGCGGGTGATGGTCACCAAACAGCGCGGCGACGTCTTCAAATTCCGCGGCGAGACCTTCATCGACGACAAGCTGGCGGCCGAGGCCGACTTCGCCGCCATGGTGGTGACGGTCGAGCAACCGGCGTCATGAGCCGCATCCACCCCACCGCAGTCGTCGACGGCTCGGTCCATCTGGCCGCGGACGTGGAGATCGGCCCCTGGTGCGTCGTCGGGCCGAACGTCGAGCTGCGACCGGGCGTGCGTTTGGTCAGTCATGCGGTCGTCCAGCAGGACACGACGGTCGGCGAACGCACAACTATCCATCCCTTCGCCGTCATCGGCGGCGACCCCCAGCACAACGGTTACAAGGGCGAGCCGGTGCGGCTGGAGATCGGCTCGGACAACGTCATTCGCGAGCATTGCAGCTTCAATCGCGGCACGCCCCAGGGGACGGGCGTCACACGTGTCGGTTCGAACGGTCTGTTCATGACCGGCGCCCACATCGGCCACGACTGCGTCGTCGGCGACAATGTGGTGATGGCCAACAACGCCACCCTGGGGGGGCATGCCCAGATCGGCGACCGGGTCTTCCTAGGCGGTCTGTGCGCCGTGCATCAGAACGGACGGGTGGGGCAGGGCGCCATCATCGGCGGCCTGGCGGCGGTGACGCGCGACGTCATCCCCTACGGCTCGGCCTGGGGCAATCATGCGCGATTGCATGGGCTGAATCTGGTCGGCCTGAAGCGCAAGGGTTACGGCAAGGATCAGATACGTCGCCTGCTGGCCGCCTTCCGGGATCTGTTCGAGGGCGAGGGCGTCTTCTCCGAGCGCCTGGATCGGGTCGAGGCGACCTATGCCGATCTGCCCGAGATCATGGAGATCACCGCCTTCATCCGCGCAGACGGCAAGCGACCTCTGTGCCTGCTGGGCGAATGACCAAGCTGGGCCTGATCGCGGGGGGCGGCGACTTGCCGCTGGCCATCGGGCGGCGCTGCGAGGCCGAGGGCCGACCCTTCCATGTGATCCGGCTGGCCGGGTTCGCCGATCCGCATCTGGAACGCTGGCCGGGCGCCGAGTTCGGCATGGCCGAGATCGGCGGCGTCCTGAAATCGCTGAAGGCCGCGGGGTGCGGTTCGATCTGTCTGGCAGGCAATGTTTCAAGGCCGGATTTCAAAACCTTGAGGCCCGATCTTAAGGGGGCGTCCGTGCTTCCCGGCATTGTGGCGGCCGCGACAAAGGGCGATGACGCCCTGTTGCGCAAGATCCTGTCGGTGTTCGAGGCCGAGGGATTCGCCGTCGAGGGGGCTGACGACATTCTGGGCGGCGAGACCCTGCCGTCCGGCGCGCTGGGCCGGGTCCAGCCGACGCCGGATCAGATGCGCGATCTTACGAAAGCCCTTCATGTCGCGCGGAAGGCGGGCGAACTGGATATCGGTCAGGGGGCCGTTGTCGTCGACGGCCTGGTCCTGGCGGTCGAGGCGCAGGAAGGCACGGACGCCATGCTGACGCGCGTCGCGGGTCTGCCGGCCGATCTGCGCGGCGGGCCGGGCGCGCCCAAGGGCGCTCTGGGCAAGGCGCCCAAGCCGATCCAGGACCTGAGGGTGGATATGCCGGTGATCGGCGCGCGCACGATCGAACTGGCGGCGGCGGCTGGACTGGCGGGCGTCGGCGGGGTGGCGGACAGGCTGATTCTGATCGACCGCGCGGCGATCATTGAGGCGGCGGATCGGCTGGGCCTGTTCGTCTGGGGTGAAACCGAGTGAGCGCCCCATTGAAGATCATGTTGGTGGCGGCCGAGGCGTCCGGCGACGATCTGGGCGCCGGCCTGGCCCGCGCCTTGAAGGCGCGTCTGGGCGACGGAGTGACCTTCGTCGGCATTGGCGGTCCCAAGATGGCGGCCGAGGGGGTCGCCAGCCCCTTCGATATCGCCGAGCTGTCGATTCTGGGCTGGCTGGAGGGTTTGCGCGCCTATGGCCGGGTCAAGGCGCGGGTGGCCGAGACGGCGGCTCTGGCGGTCCGCGAACGGCCGGACGCCGTGGTTCTGATCGACAGTTGGGGCTTCACCATCCGCGTGGCCAAGGCGATCCGCGCGGCCTTGCCGCGGACGCCGTTGATCAAATACGTCGGACCGCAGGTCTGGGCCTCACGGCCGGGTCGGGCCAAGACCCTGGCGAACGCCGTCGATCACCTGTTGGCGCTCTACAGTTTCGACGCGCCCTGGTTCGAGCGCGAGGGCCTGGCGACGACCGTGGTGGGATCGCAGGCTCTCTATGTCGATATGTCCAAGGCCGATCCGGCGGCCTTTCGACGCGACCTGGGCCTGACGCCGGATCAACCGCTGCTGCTGGTGTTGCCGGGCAGCCGACCCAGCGAGATCCGGCTGATGACGCCCGTCTATGAACAGGCGATCCGGCGCTTGAAGGCCGAGCGACCGGATCTGGCCGTGGCCGTGGTCGCGGCGGGCACGGTGGCCGACGATGTGGCGCATCGGGTCGCCGCCTGGCCGTTCCGCGCCCATCTGGTCGGCGAGGATCGCAAATACGACGCCATGAAGGCCGCCACCGTCGCTCTGGCGACCAGCGGCACGGTCTCGACCGAACTGGCCCTGGCCGGCGCGCCCATGGTCATCGCCTATCGGTTCCAGCCGCTCAGCTATGCGATCATGCGGCCCTTCTTCACGGGCAAGTATGCGACCCTGTTCAACCACGCGGCGGACGAGGAGATTGCGCCCGAGCTGATCCAGGATGACGCCACCCCGGAAAAGACGGCCCAGGCCGTGGCGCGGTTGCTGGACGATCCGGCCTTGCGCGCCGATCAGGCGGCGCGGCAGACGGCGGCCCTGGATCGCATGGGGCGAGGCGCGCGCGATCCTTCGGATATCGCGGCCGAGGCAGTGTTGAAGGTGATCAGCGCCAGGTCAGGGTCCTGAGCCGCCCCAGGTTGCGCCGGGCCACGATCATGGCGCCGACCAGACAGGCGCTGAACAACAAGCCCTCCAGGGCGCCGGTGAAAGCCTGGGCGATCGGGCCGAAGCCGGTCTCGCCGAACAGGGCGCCGATCGGGCTTAGCCGCAAGCGCGACGCCGGGAACTGATCGGCCAGAAGCTCCAGACTGCCGCCCATCATCCGCCCGCCGGCCAAGGGAATGATCAGGCCCGCCGCCGCGCCGCACAGGGCCGCGACCGCGACGCCGTAACGCAGCGACCCTCGACCCGTGCGGCGCACCGTAAGCCAGGCGGCCAGGCCCACGGCGCCGCCCAATATGGCCCCTTCCGGCGCGCCGGTGATGTCGCCCGGCGACTGGCCGAGCAGCAGGTTGAAGGCGTCGACGCCCAGGGCGCGCACGATCCCGCCCACCATCATGCCGCCCACCGCCCCGCCGACGATGCTCCACGGCCCGATGCGTCGGGACAGGATTCCGGCGACGGCTATGCCCATGGCCACGCCGAAACCGCCCATCAATGAGACGATGACGGTCAGGCAGGCCAACACCATCAACACCGATCCGGCGCCCAGTCCCGGCTGAAGCGGGTCGGCCGCGCCGATGAAGCCGTAGATCAGCCCCCCGACCAATCCGGCGACGCCGCCCCCGACGATCCCGGCCGCGCCCAACATCAGGAACGGCGTCCAGGGACGTGCGCGCGGGGCGGCGGACGCAGTCGGGGTCGGAGCGGGATCAGGCGGGGCAGGGGCGTCCGCCGATGCGATTTCGGCCACGAAGCGATAGCCGTGCTTGGGCGCCGTGGCGATGAAACGCGGCCGCGCGGCGTCGTCGTCCAGCGTGCGACGCAGGGTGCGGATGCACTGGGTCAGGGCCTCGTCGGTGACCGGCACGCCCTTCCAGACCTCGTCCAGGAACCGGTCTTTGGTGATCAGACGCCCGTTCTCGCGCACCAGCAGGATCAGGGCGTCCAGATAGCGCGCATTCAATTCGACTGGCGCGCCGTCGCGGGTCAGCCGCCGGTCCTCGGGGTCCAGCTCGAAACGGTCGAAACGATAGCCGCCGGACGCCAATTTCAGCGAAGCCTCAGGAGTTGCTCATGCCGCTCAGCCCCTGGCCGCGCGAGGGTGCGAGCGTCACTCACGGCTTGGGCGAATGCAATGGCTTCGATGGTCGAACTGGTCCTGCCGGGCGCAGGCGCCGCTCTGGTGTCGCTGCTGGTGGCGCGGCGCGGACAGCCGACCCGGCTGAAGCTGACGAGCGGGGCCGAGATCACGGCCTGGAACTGCGCATGGGGCATGGATTTCGGCCGGGAGTGGGAACACCTGACGCTGAATATGTCGCCGCGTCTGCGTTCGGCGGACGCCGCCTTCCTGTCCACCGCCGACGTGGTCGCCGCCCGCGATCCGGCTGATGGCCGAATGCTGTACGAAAGGCGCGCCTGACTTGGCCAAAAAGGAAACGCCGGGGCGTCGGCCCCGGCGTTTTGGGTGTTCGCGGCGATCAGCCCCGCGACTGGATCGGCACGTAGTCGCGCTGGGTCGGGCCGACATAGAGTTGGCGAGGGCGGCCGATCTTCTGCGACGGATCGGCCATCATCTCCTGCCACTGGGCGATCCACCCGACGGTGCGAGCCAGGGCGAACAGCACAGTGAACATCGAGGTCGGGAAGCCCATCGCCGACAGGGTGATGCCCGAATAGAAGTCGACGTTCGGGAACAGCTTGCGCTCGATGAAATACTCATCGTTCAGAGCGACGCGCTCCAGCTCGCGGGCGACTTGCAGCAGCGGGTCGTTCGGATCACCCACCGCTTCCAGCACCTCATAGGCGCTTTCCTGCATCACCTTGGCGCGCGGGTCATAGTTTTTGTACACGCGATGACCAAAGCCCATCAGCTTATATTTCTTGGCCTTAACGCCCTCAATGAACTCGGGGATGCGCTCGGGCGTGCCGATTTCCTTCAGCATGGTCAGCGCCTCTTCATTGGCGCCCCCGTGCGACGGACCCCATAGGCAGGCGATGCCGGCGGCGATGCAGGCGAAGGGATTGGCGCCCGACGAACCGGCCAGGCGCACGGTCGAGGTCGAGGCGTTCTGCTCATGGTCGGCGTGCAGAATGAAAATCCGGTCCATGGCGCGCGCCAGGACCGGATTGACGACATAGTCCTCGGCCGGAACGGCGAAGCACATCCGCAGGAAATTCTCGGCGTAGCTCAAGTCGTTGCGCGGCGACACGAAGGGCTGGCCGATGTGATATTTGAAAGCGCGCGCCGCGATGGTCGGCATCTTGGCGACCAGGCGGATGGCCGAGATGTCGCGCTGGACCGGGTCATGAATGTCCAGGCTGTCATGATAGAAGGCCGACAGGGCGCCGACCGTGCCGACCATGATCGCCATCGGATGGGCGTCGCGGCGGAATCCCTCGAAGAAGCGGTCGAATTGCGAATGCAGCATGGTGTGCATGGTGATCGACCGCTCGAACGCCTCATATTCCGAGGCGGTCGGCAGTTCGCCGTGCAGCAGCAGGTGGCAGACTTCGACGAAGTTCGACTTCGAGGCCAACTGATCGATCGGATAGCCGCGATGCAGCAGTATGCCCTTCTCGCCGTCGATGAAGGTCAGGCCCGATTCACAGGCGGCCGTCGAGGTGAAGCCGGGATCGAAGGTGAAGGCGTCGGTCGCGCCATACAGCTTTCGGATGTCGATCACATCCGGGCCGGTCGTGCCGCGAAGGATCGGCAGATCGACGGTCGTGTCGCGGAAATTGAGGCTGGCCGTTCCGGCGGGTTTGGCTTGTTCGTTCATCAATGCCCCTGATGTTCGGGCCGGCCGCGGGGAGGCGACGGCGGGGAGGATCGTTAGACGTGAGGTTCAAATAGTCTGTTGCAGCGCATCATCCAAGCGCCCAAGGCTCTCTTCACGCCCCAGTGAGGCCAGAGTGCGGGCGATGTCGGGCGACGGCGCCCCGCCGGCCAGGGCCGCGCGCAGCGGCGGACCGATCTTGCCGAAGCCGACCGCTTCTTCCTCGGCGAAGGCCTTCAACTCGGCCTCCAGGGCGAAGACGTCCCAGGACTGGAACAGACCCAATCGGTCGCGCAGACGTTTCAGACGCTCGAACGTCTCCCCGGCGAGCAGGGCGCGGGCCTTGTCGTCGAGGGCGAGCGGCCGGGCTTTCAATACGAATTCCGACTGGTCGGCCAGTTCCAGCATCGTCTTGGCCCGGTCCTTCAAGAAGGGCGTGGCGCGCAACAGTCGGATTTCATCGTCGGGACGCAACGTCCTTCCGCGCGACAAGTGGACGTCTAGCGTCGCCTTGGCCAGGCGGTCGTCGTCGGCCAGGCGCAGCCAATGGGCGTTGACGTGGGCCAGCTTGTCGAAGTCCAGGCGGGCCGGAGCCTTGCCGATCCCGTCCAGGTCGAACCAGGCCTGGGCCTGTTCGTCGCTGAACAGTTCATCGTCGCCGTGCGCCCAGCCCAGTCGGGCCAGATAGTTGCGCATCGCCTCGGGCAGATAGCCCATCTGGGCGTATTCATGCACCGCCTGGGCGCCGTGCCGCTTGGACAGTTTGGCCCCGTCCGGCCCGTGGATCAGCGGGATGTGGGCGAACACCGGCCGGGTCCAGCCCAGGGCGTCATAGATCAGGCTTTGGCGCGCGGCGTTGTTCAGATGGTCGTCGCCGCGGATGACGTGGGTCACGCCCATGTCGTGATCGTCCACGACCACGGCGAGATTGTAGGTCGGCGCACCGTCCGAGCGCAGCAGCACCAGATCGTCCAGCGCCGAGGACTCCCACTGAACGCGGCCCTGGACCGCGTCGTCCACCGTGACGGTGATCGGGTGCGGGCGGCGGAAACGGACGGTGTGGGGCTGCGCCAGGTCGTCGACGCTGGGGTTGCGATCGCGCCAGGGCGATTCGAACGGCCGTCCCTCGGCCTTGGCTGCGTCACGCAGGGCGGCGGTCTCTTCCGCCGACAGGAAGTCGCGGTAGGCGTGGCCGGTTTCCAGCAACTGATTCACGACCTCGCGGTGGCGCTCGGCGCGGCTGAACTGGAAGATCGGCTCCTCGTCGGCGAACAGCTCCAGCCAGGCCAGGCCGTCGAAGATGGCCTTGACCGCCTCGTCGGTGGAGCGCTCGCGGTCGGTGTCTTCCACACGCACCAGGAATTTGCCGCCATGGCGACGCGCGTAAAGGTAGTTGAAAAGCGCCGTGCGGGCGCCCCCTATGTGCAGATAGCCAGTGGGTGAGGGGGCGAAACGTGTGACGACGGGGGAAGGGGAGGTCATGGGCGAGGGGTCCGTGCGGGCCGCCCTTATACCTTCCGTCGCCGCGAATCCCAGCGCTGGAGAGCGTTTCCGCGTCTGGCTGGACGATCAGGTCGCCGCCCAGGCCGATCGTTGGCGACTGTGGGCGCCGGTAGCCTTCGGCGGCGGTTGCGCCATCTATTTCGGCTTGAGGTCGGAACCGCCGCTGTGGCCGCTGCTGCTGGCGGCTGTCGTGACGGGGGGCGCCTGGCTCGGTTCGAGGCGGGCGGGCCTGTCGAGGCGGTGGACCCTGCCGCTCTTGATGCTGGCCTGTCTCGCCGCGGGCCTGGCGGCGGCCAAGGCGCGGACCCTGATCGTCGCCGAACCCGTCGCCCCGACCCTCAGCGAACCGACCGTTATTGAGGGCTGGGTGGTGGATGTCGACAGCCGGGGCGAACGCGGCGCGCGGGTGGTGGTCGCCCCGGTGCGGGTGCGCGGCCTGGCGCCGGAACAGACGCCCGTGCGCCTCAGGGCCACAGTTCGCGGCGACCCGTCGCCGCCGGGCGCGCCGGTGCGCCTGTTCGCCATCGTGAACCCGCCGCCCGCCCCGGCCGCGCCCGGCGCCTATGACTTCGGCCGCAACGCCTGGTTCCAGGGGCTGGGCGGCTCGGCCTTTGCTCTGGGCGAGACGCGGCCCGCCGTCCTGCCCGACCCGCCCTGGCGGCTGGCGCTGGAGATGAGGGTCAACGCCGCCCGCTTTCGCCTGGCCCAGGCCATTGTCGCGCGGCTCGGCGAACGCACGGGCGGCATCGCGGCGGCCATGACCACGGGGCACGAGACCTGGATCACGCGCCAGGACCAGGAGACGATGCGCGATTCCGGCCTGGCGCACATCCTGTCCATCTCGGGCCTGCACATGGCCATCGTGGGCGGTTTCGTCTTCTTCGCGGTGCGGCTGGGCGTGGCCCTGATCCCATGGCTGGCGTTGCGGGTGTCGGGCAAGAAGGTGGCGGCCTGGGCCGGATTGATCGCGGTAGGGACCTATCTGGTCGTCTCGGGCGCGCCGCCGCCGGCCGAGCGGGCGGCCATCACCGCCTCGATCGCCTTTCTGGCCATATTGCTGGATCGTCAGGCGATCAGCATGCACGCCCTTGCCGTCGCGGCCTTCGCGGTGCTGATCCTGCAACCGGAGGCCATCGTCACGCCGGGGTTCCAGATGTCCTTCGCCGCCACTGCCGCCCTGGTGGCCCTGGCCGAAGCCTGGCCGCCCCGAACGCGCGAAATCTCGGCGCCCTGGCCCATCATCTGGGTTCAGAGACTCGGAAGTTGGCTGGTCATCGCCGTGGCCGCCAGCCTGGTGGCCGGTCTAGCGACGGGGCCGTTCGCCATGCAGCATTTCAACCGTACAGCGGTGTATGGGCTGGCGGCGAACCTGCTGACGGCGCCGGTGGCGGACTTCATCATGCTGCCCGCTCTGGCCGTGGGCGCGGCGCTGGAGCCGCTGGGCCTGGGCGCGCCCTTCCTGTGGGCTGCGGGCGCCGGAGTCGACATGATGCTGGCGATCGGCGGGTGGATCGCGGGTTTGCCGGGCGCGGTGCGCACGGTTCCCAGCGCCCCGGCGGCGGCCCTGCCGATCGCCTTTCTGGGCGTGCTGTTCCTGTGTCTGTGGAAGGGGCGGCTGCGTTGGCTGGGTCTGCCGTTCGCCTTGGCCGTCTTGCTGTGGCCCCGGGCGCCCGCGCCGGATCTGTGGATCGGCGACGGCGGAACCAATGCGGCCTTCCGGCTTGAGCGAACCGCCGTCGTGGTGCGCCCGGGCGTGCGTCAGTTCGCGGTCGATCTCTGGTCTCGGCGGCGCGGCCTGGACGCGGTCGCGCGGCCGACGACAGGCTGGACCTGCACGCGCTTCGCCTGCCGTCCATCGCTCCGGGACGCGGCGCCGGTCGCCCTGTGGTGGGGGCGTCGCGCGCCGACGACGGACCAGATCACCGCCCTGTGCGCCTCGGCGCCGGTCGTCAGCGTGCGGGCGATCGTGCGAACCCTGCCGACGGCGTGCCAGGGGCGTCTGGTGCTGGACGGGCAAGACTACGCCAAAGGCGGCGCGGTCGAACTGTGGCGCGACGGCCCCGGCTGGCGAGCCTCATGGACGGCGCAGATGCGCGGCGACCGGCCGTGGAGCCGCCAGGGCGACCCCGACTTCAGTGATAGCGGCGGATAAGGCCGACCAGCTTGCCCTGAACCTCGACCTGATCGGGACCAAAGATGCGGGTTTCATAGTTGCGGTTGGCCGGCTCCAGGGCGATGGAGGCGCCCTTGCGGCGCAGGCGCTTCAGCGTCGCCTCCTCGCCTTCGACCAGAGCCACGACGATCTCGCCGTTGTTGGCCGTCGCGCCCTTCTTGATGACCACGGTGTCGCCGTCCAGGATTCCGGCCTCGATCATCGAGTCGCCCTCGATCTCCAGGCAATAGTGTTCGCCCGCGCCCAACATGGTCTCCGGCACGAACAGACGGTCACGCTCGTGCTGGATGGCGGCGATGGGGGTGCCGGCGGCGATCTTGCCCAGCAGGGGCAGTTCGCGCACGTCGTTGGCGGCCTCGGCCACAACGCCGCCGCCGCCCTGGATCACGTCCGGCCTGAACGGCGCGCGGCCGCCCTTCGGGGCCGAAGCGGTGGCCTGCTCGGGCAGTTTCATGACCTCCAGCGCCCGCGCCCGATGCGCCAGGCGGCGAATGAAGCCGCGCTCTTCCAGCGCGGTGATCAGGCGGTGGATGCCCGACTTGGACGCCAGATCCAGCGCCTCCTTCATCTCGTCGAACGACGGAGAGACGCCGCTCTCCTTGATCCGCTCATGAATGAACATCAGGAGTTCGTGCTGTTTGCGCGTGAGCATGGGCGGCCCTCAAGGCGAATCCGATCCGACGAACATAGCGGAACAAACCGCAAACGTCCATTCGCTGTTCTTGAGGTGTTCCGGTTAAGGCCGGGTTACCGCATCAGGGCTAGGGTGGCCGCCTCGACATCCGGCTGGCGCATCAGGCTTTCGCCGACCAGTATGGCCTGGGCGTGGGCGGCCGCGACGCGGGCGACATCTTCCGGCGTGAAGACGCCGCTCTCGGCCACCAGCAGGGCGCGGACCGGGCTGAGCAGGGCCAGGCGTTCGGTCGCGGCCAGATCGACCTGGAAGGTGCGCAGGGACCGGTTGTTGATCCCGACCAGAGCGTCGTCTCGTTCCTGAACCAGTTCACAGGCGCGGGCCATTTCGGCCTCGTCGTGGGTTTCGATCAGGGCGTCCATGCCCCAGCGTTCGGCCTCGGCCAGCAGGTCGGCGGCCAGGGCGTCGTCGATCATCGCCAGGATGATCAGGATGCAGTCGGCGCCCAGCGCCCGGCTTTCGGCCACCTGCCAGGGATCAATCAGGAAGTCCTTGCGCAGGCAGGGCAGGGCGACCGCCTCGCGGGCCGCGGTCAAATAGGCGTCGTCGCCCTGGAAACTGGGACCGTCGGTCAGCACCGACAGACAGGTCGCGCCGCCGCGCTCATAGGCCCGCGCCAGCGACGGCGGATCGAAGTCGGCCCGAATCAGGCCCTTGGACGGGCTGGCCTTCTTGATTTCGGCGATCAGGCCGGTGCGGCCGACGGCGTTGGTCCGTTGCAGCGCGCTGCGAAACCCGCGCGGGGGCGAGGCGTCGCGTGCAGCGGTCTCGACGGCGCCCTGAGAGCGGGCGGCCTTACGGGCCGCGACCTCGTCGCGCTTGTAGGCGGTGATGCGGTCCAGGATGTCGCTCACGCCTCAGGCTCCTGGATCGGGGTGTTGGTGGCGACGACCAGGGCGTCCAGGGCGCGCGCGGCGCGTCCGTCGTCGATGACGGCGGCGGCCAGGGTCGCTCCCTCGGCCAGATCGGCGGCCCGATCGGCGACAACCAAGGCGGCCGCGGCGTTCAGCAGGACGATGTCGCGATAGGCGCTCGGACGCCCATCCAGCAGGGCGCGCAAGGCGGCGGCGTTTTCCTCGGCGTCGCCCCCGCGCAAAGCCGCGATATCGGCGCGGGGCAGGCCCGCGTCCGCAGGCGTGACCTGGAACCGACGGACGACGCCGCTCCGCCATTCCGCGACCTCGGTCGGACCCGTCGTGGTCAGTTCATCCAGTCCCTGGCCGTGAACGGTCCAGGCGCGCTGGGCGCCGAGACGGCCCAGCACCTCGGCCAGAGGCTCCAATAGCCGCGGATCATAGACGCCCATCACCTGGCGCCTTGCGGAAGCCGGGTTAGATAACGGACCCAAGAGGTTGAAAATTGTACGAAAGCCAATCTCAGCCCGTACGGGGCCGACATGGCGCATGGCGCCGTGATAGGTGGGGGCGAACAGGAAGGCGATGCCCGCCGTCTCCAGCGCGCGAAGCTGCTGGGCCTGGTCGGCCTGAAGATTGACGCCCAGGGCGGCCAGCACGTCGGAAGATCCAGACTTGGACGACAGGGCGCGGTTGCCATGTTTGGCGACCTTCACGCCCGCGCCCGCCAGGACCAGGGCCGCGGCGGTGGAGACGTTATAGGTGTGCTGACCGTCGCCGCCCGTGCCGCAGGTGTCGATGACGTCGAACGGATGCTCCAGCGTCAGGGCCGCGTCGCGCATGGCCGTGGCGAAGGCGGCGATCTCGTCCACCGTCTCGCCGCGAATGCGCAGGGCGGTGACGGCCGCCGCGACCTGAGACGGCGTCGGCTCGCCGCGCAGGCAGGCGGTGAAGAAGGCGTGCGCCTCATCCGGCGACAACACGCGGCCGTCGACCAGCTTGGCCAGCAAGGGCTTGAAGCCGTCGGACACGTCAGGGGGCTTTCAGATGCTTGACGCCGGCCAGGTCCAGAAAGTTGGCCAGCATGGCGTGGCCGTGTTCCGTGGCGATGGATTCAGGATGGAACTGGACGCCGTGGATCGGTCGGGTCCGATGCTGCAAGCCCATGATCTCGCCATCGGCCGTCCAGGCCGTGACCTCCAGCACGTCCGGCAGGGTCTCGCGGCGCACGGCCAGCGAATGATAGCGCGTCGCGGTGAAGGGCGACGGCAGACCGGCGAACAGGCTCTTGCCCTCATGAATGATGGGCGAGGTCTTGCCGTGCATCAGGGTTTTGGCGCGGATCACCTCGCCGCCCAGGGCCTGACCCATGGCCTGGTGGCCCAGGCAAACCCCCAGAATCGGCATGTCGTCGGGCGCCGTCTCCAGCAGCGGCAGACAGACCCCCGCCTCGTTGGGCGTGCAGGGACCGGGCGACAGCAGCACCGCCTGCGGCTTCAACGCCCATGCCTGATCGGCCGTCAGATCGTCGTTGCGCACCACGTGCGTCGGCACGCCCAGTTCAGCGAGGTAGTGGACGAGATTGTAGGTGAAGCTGTCATAGTTATCGACGACCAGGATCATGCGAGGCGTCTTACGGCGAGGCGGCGTTCACGCCAAGCGGATGTGCGCCGGAAAGGTCTCGTTAACCCTGAACCTGTGACATCGGCGGCGAGGGAGAGTCGCATGACCCAAGCCGTCGCCAAGGCCCGCACGCTGCTGACCGCGCCGCAGGAAAAGACGGGCAACCCGTGGTCGGCCCTGTTCGCTGCGGGGCTATGCGCTTCGGCCGCCGTGTTGATGGCGGGCGTGGTGATCCTGGGACCGGGCGTGTCGATGGAGCCGTCCCAGGGCGCGGGCGTCGTTCAGCCTCTGGAGCCGTAGCGCCAGGCCTCGGCCGCCGCCCGCATGGGCGCACGGGCCTTGAAGACGGTTTCCGCATATTCAGCCTTCGGATCGCTGTCGGCGACCACGCCGGCGCCCGCCTGGACATAGGCCCGCCCCCCAGTGAACAGGGCGGTTCGCAGCACGATGCAGACGTCGGCCTCTCCGTTCGCCGAGATGTAGCCGACACCGCCGCCATAGCCGACGCCGCGCTTTTCAGTCTCCAACTCGTCGATGATCTCCATGGCCCGCACCTTGGGCGCGCCCGACAGCGTGCCTGCGGGCAGGGCGGCCAACAGGGCGTCGACGGCGTCGAGTCTGGGATCGGCGCGTCCCTGGACGTTGGAGACGATGTGCATAACCTGGCTGTAGCGCTCTATGGCGAAGCTCTCGGTCACCTCGACCGTGCCGGGCGCCGAGACCCGACCCACGTCGTTGCGACCCAGGTCCAGCAGCATCAGGTGCTCGGCGCGCTCCTTGGGATCGGCCAGAAGTTCGGCCTCCAGCGCGCGATCAAGCTCGATCGTTTCGCCGCGCGGGCGGGTGCCGGCCAAGGGGCGGATCGTCACGCGGCCGTCCTTCAGCCGCACAAGGATCTCGGGACTGGACCCCGCCAGTTGAAAGCCGCCGCCGTCCAGGAAGAACAGGTAGGGCGAAGGATTCTGACGTCGCAGGGCGCGATAGAAGGCGAACGGGTCTTGCGACCATTCGGCCGAGAACCGATGGCTAAGCACCACCTGGAAGATGTCGCCTGCGGCGATGTAGTCCTGGGCCGTTCGCACCATGGCCGAAAAGCCCGTCTCGTCGAGGCGAGAGACGAAATCAGGGGCCATGGCGGGCGCGTCGCCGGTCACGGGTGCGGCGGTCGTGGGCAAGGCGCCCCGCAGGGCGATCTCGAAGGCATCCAGCCGGGTGACGGCGTCGGCATGGGCGGTCTCGCCCGGAACGCCGCCGTCGGGATAGGCTGCCGAGACCAGAACGATCTCGTGTTCGACGGAATCGAACACCGCCACCAGCGACGGGCGGCCCAGGACGGCGTCGGGCAGGTTCAGAGGATCGGGATTGGGGGCGCCCAACGGCTCCAACAGCCGCACCATGTCATAGCCGAAAACCCCGAACAGACCCGCGGCCATGGGCGGCAGATCCTGAGGCAAGTCAAAGCCGCTGGCGGCGATCAGGGCGCGCAGCGAATCCAGCGCGGGCGCGGCCTCGGCCACGAATTCACCCCGAGCGATCGCTGGGCCGCGCGCCGTCTCGGCGTGTCCGTCTCGACAGCGCCAGACCACGTCGGGGTCGAGCGCGACGATCGAATAGCGGCCGTTGACCGCGCCGCCCTCCACCGATTCCAGCAGACAGGCGTAGGGCCGACCGTGGCCGACCTTGAGAAAGGCCGAGACCGGGGTCTCCAGGTCGTCGATCAGGCGGCGGACGACGACCTGGGGCCGACCGGCCGCATAGCCGGTCAGAAAGGCGTCACGGTCCGACGTCGTCATCGCGCCGGAGCGGCGGGCGCGGCCGGGTCCTGGACGCCCAAGGCTTCCAGGGCCAGGGCGGGGTCGTTGCGAGCCTTCATCCGCCGGGCGGCGACGCTCATCGAGTCTTCGACCAGGGCCTCCATATATTCCTGGGTCAGGCGCGGCCGGGCCTGCTCGCCCAGGGCGGCGGCCAGGGCGGGAACAGCGGCATGGATGGCGTCGACGCGGCCGATGACCGTGCTGTCGCCGCTCTGCGGTTCGACGAAGACCTGATTGCGGCCCTGGCTGAACAGGCCGCGCATGACGCCCTGGCCGATCTGGGTCTGGACCGCGCCCGTCTGTTCGACGCCGGCGCGGGTGGTCACTGCGGCGCCCACGGACGAGGCGACGGCGGCGATGTCCTGACCGCCCCGGATGCGGCGGGCCAGTTCATCGGCCTTGGCGGCCAGAAGGCGGGCGTTTTCGCGGGCGGTCCATTGGGCGGCCAGGGGCGCGCGGATGTCGGCCAGGGTCGGCAACTGCGACGGCCGCACGTCATCGACGCGGACGACGAAATATTGGCCTTGACCGGCGTCGATCACCTCGGACTCGCCGCCCTTGCTCAGCGCATAGGCCTGGGTCAGCACCTGCGGCGGGGCGTTCAGCGGCTGGCCGTCCGGCAGTTTGCCGTCCTGGGTGAAGGGCGGCAGTTGCACGATGCGAGCGCCGACCTGTTGAACGGCTTGTTGCAGCGTTTTGCCTTCGGACCGGGCGCGCTCATAGGCCTCGACCGATTCATAGGTCTTGGCGCGAGCGTCCTCCTGGCGCAGTTCGGCGACGACGGCGTCGCGGACACCCTCCAGGGTCGCCTCCTGGCCGGGCGTGATCGAGGTCAGCTTGGCGACGGCGAAACCGACGCGGGCCTGGATCGGATCGGACACCGAGCCGGCGGTCATGCCGAACACGGCCTCGGCCACCGCAGGGTCGCCCAGGGCCGATTTCGGCGCGGCGTCGAAGTCGGCGGGACGGATGTTGTTGGCGCGGCCGACCTCTTGCGGCGATTGACCGGCGCGCAGCGCGGCGGCGATGCGTGCGGCGACTTCGCGCGTCGGGGCCGTCAGGGTGACGAAGCTGCGCTTCTCGGGCTGCGACAGGGCGGCCTTGCGAAACTCGAAACGCTCGCGGATGCGGTCTTCGCTTATGGCGGCGGCCTGTTGCTCGCGGCTGGGCGCGAACAGGACGATCGAGACCATGCGGAACTCGGGACGACGCAACTGGGCGGCGTTCTGGTTCATGAAGGCGGTCAATTGGGCGTCGGTCGGCGCCGCGGCGCGGCCAGCCATGGCCTGGGTCACCGTGAACCAGCGACCGTCGCGCGTCTGGCGCGCCTGGTTGGCCAGAAGGGCGGCGTAGATGCGCGGAATGCGGGCGCCGGCGTACAGGCCCGCGCCATAGTGTTCGACCATCGACTGGTCGCGGAAGTCCTGCTCCAGATCGGCCGGGGTGACGCCCTTCTGGGCCAGCACCTGCTGATATTGATTTTCGTCGAACTGGCCGGTCACCTGATTGAAGAAGGCCGGGATTTCACGGATGCGCTTGACGATCAGGTCCTTGCCGGGACGCACGCCCGCGTCCCAGGCCCAGGCCAAGAAGCCCAGATTGCGGGTCTGGCTCTCCAGGAAACGCTGATGCAGGTTTTCCTTGACCATATCTTCGACGGTCACCGGACGCCCGGCCTGTTCCTGCACATTCTCGCGCACCCTGTCGAAGACGGCGCGGAACTGAACCTGGCTCATGCTGCGGTCGCCCGCGCTGATGACGTGCTTCGGGCCGAAATTGGCGAAGACGTCCATCTTCGAGCCGACGACGGCGAAGCTGATGATCAGCAGGACAAACAGGACGGCAGCCCATTTGGACTTAGCGAAATTGCGGAAATGGGTGATCATCGGAGAACCTGAGCTCGCGGCGAAGACGCGTCGTATCCGCCTATAGAGGGGCGGCGGGCGTGACCGCAAGAAGGCGAAGGCCATACCGCGCCTCTTGCGGCTTGGCTTGGCGGCCACGCGGTCCTAGACAGGCCGCATGAAACAGACCGTGAAGTTGATCGCTGGCAATTGGAAAATGAACGGCCTGGCCGCCGATCTGGTCGAGGCCGAGACCCTGAAGTCCGCCCTGGAGAGCGAGCCGAGCGTCCATCGCGTGGCCCTGTGTCCGCCTGCGACCTTGATCGCCCAGGCGGCTTGGCGATTGAAGGGCGGCGCCGTCGAGATCGGCGGCCAGGACTGCCACGCTCAACCAGCCGGGGCCTACACCGGCTCCATCTCGGCGGCCATGTTGAAGGATGCGGGCGCGAGCCTGGTCATCCTGGGTCACTCCGAACGCCGCCAGGGGTTGGGTGAGACGGACGCCGACGTCGCGGCCAAGGTCGAGGCGGCGTTGGCCGCCGGGCTGGAGCCGATCGTCTGTGTCGGCGAGACGCTTCAGGAGCGCGAGGCGGGCCGGGCGGTCGAGGTCGTTTCGGGCCATGTCAAGGCGTCTCTGTCCGACGCCGTCATCGGAAAAACCTTCGCCATCGCCTACGAGCCGGTCTGGGCCATCGGGACGGGGCTGACGCCGACGCTGGAGCAGATCGCCGAGGTCCACGCCGCCGTGCGCGCCGCCCTGGTCGAGCGGCTGGGGGAAGGGGGGCGAACCGCGCCGATCCTGTATGGCGGTTCGGTCAAGCCGTCGAACGCGGCGGAAATCCTGGCGGTCCAGGATGTCGGCGGCGCCCTGGTCGGCGGCGCATCGTTGAAGGCCCAGGATTTCCTGGGCATCATCCGCGCAGGGTGAGCCGATCTCAGGGATCGGGCCAACGATCCGTGGGCAACTGGGCTTCTATCAACGCGACGCGTTCGACTTCCAGCGCGGCGTCGGTAAGGCTTCGGGCCGATGCTTGGGTGCGTCTTGCATCAATCCACACCCGCAATTTTACCCGTTGGCCGCCGATGGTGAACACGAGCGTGCTGTCGCTGACGCGATGCCCCTTGAATCCATTGCCGTCCCTGCGGAAGGAGGCCGCCAACATGGCGAAGCCCTCTGGCGCGACGAGGGTGTAGCTCTCGCTGCGATAGCCGCTGCTCGACGTGACGCTTCCGCTTTTGGTCCCCGTTATTTCCTCGATCGCGTAAGCCTGCATCAGTTGTTCGTCAGCCTGTCTGAACCGTTTGCGGACCCGTTCAAGCAGTTGGCGCAGAGCCTCGTCCGAGCCGCGGTTCGGATCGGATTGATAATCCCGATACAGCTCGAAGATGACGCCTCGCAGCCAGCGGACATCCAGATCTCCTGGCGGCGTCTTTTCGCTCCAGTTTGAGTGCAGATGCTCAAATGAAATCGGCATCATCCCGTCTCCCACCGTGACATCCGAAGTATCACCAGTATGCGTCGATGAGTCGAGCTTCGGATCGCCGCGTTGCTCCGCCGCCGCAACAATGATAGACGCCGCCGCTTGATCGGCGCGCCCGCGCCCACATGTAAGCCGCCATGCTCCAGACCATTCTTCTCGTCGCCATGATCCTCGTCTCGATCGCCCTTACCGGGGTGATCCTGCTGCAACGTTCCGAAGGCGGCGCCTTGGGCATGGGCGGCGGCCCGTCGGGTTTCATGACGGCGCGCGGCGCCGGCAATCTGCTGACGCGGGCGACCTCGATCCTGGCGACCCTGTTCTTCCTCTTGGCCATCGGCTTGACGGTGTCGGGCAACATGACCCGGTCTAACCGTTCGGTCGTGGATGCGGACGCCGTCGGCAAGCTGGCCCTGGGCGACGAAGCCCCGGCCGCCGCCGCGCCTCAGCAGCCCGCCCAGCCGGCTCCGGCCCAGAACGCCGCGCCGTCGCTGGAGGACCTGGAAGCGAGCCTGCCGGCCGCCGTTTCCGCCCCGGCGTCTTCGCCGGCCCAGCCGCAGCAGTAAGGGGTGAGCCGGGCGGTTATCCCCGGCTTCCTCTCCCGCCCTCAAAGTCTCCAGCGTTCGGCCGCCGAATCGGCGGTAGGGTGATCTCCCATGGCCCGTTACGTGTTCATCACTGGCGGCGTGGTTTCCTCATTGGGAAAAGGCCTCGCTTCCGCCGCTCTCGGCGCGCTTTTGCAAGCGCGCGGCTACACCGTCCGTCTGCGCAAGCTGGACCCCTATCTGAACGTCGATCCGGGCACGATGAGTCCGTATCAGCACGGCGAGGTCTTCGTGACCGACGACGGGGCCGAGACAGACCTCGACCTGGGCCACTATGAGCGGTTCACCGGCGTTTCGGCGGCCAGGTCGGACAACATCACCACCGGCCGCATCTATTCGACCATCCTGGAGAAGGAGCGGCGCGGCGACTATCTGGGCGCCACCGTCCAGGTCATTCCGCACGTCACCGACCAGATCAAACAATTTGTCCTGACCCCGGCGCTGACCGATGAGGGCGATGAGGTTGATTTCGTTCTGGTCGAGATCGGCGGCACGGTCGGCGACATCGAGGGCCTGCCGTTCTTCGAGGCGATCCGCCAACTGGGCCAGGACCTGCCGCGCGGCCAGTCGTGCTTCATGCATCTGACCTTGCTGCCCTTCATCAAGACCGCAGGCGAGATGAAGACCAAGCCGACCCAGCATTCGGTCAAGGAGCTGCGCTCCATTGGCATCCAGCCCGACATCCTCCTGTGTCGCTGCGAACAGCCGATTCCGGCCGACGAGAAGCGCAAGATCGGCTTGTTCTGCAATGTGCGCGAGAGCGGCGTGATCCAGGCGATGGATTCGGCCGACATCTACGCCGTGCCGCTGGACTATCATCGTGAAGGGCTGGACGCCGAGGTCCTGGCCCATTTCGGCATCGCCGACGCGCCCATGCCGGACCTGTCGCGCTGGACCGAGATCGTCGACCGTCGCCTGAACCCGGACGGCGAGGTCACCGTGGCCGTGGTCGGCAAATACACGGTGCTGAAGGACGCCTACAAATCCCTGATCGAGGCCCTGCATCACGGCGGCGTCGCCAATCGGGTCAAGGTCAACATCGACTGGGTCGAGGCCGAGACCTTCGAAGGGGACCGAGACGCCTGCGAGGCGCGGCTGCAAGGCGCCCACGCCGTGCTGGTGCCGGGGGGCTTTGGCGAACGCGGCGCCGAGGGCAAGATCCTGGCGGCGCGCTTCGCCCGCGAACGCAACATTCCCTATTTCGGCATCTGTTTCGGCATGCAGATGGCGGTGATCGAATCGGCTCGGCATCTGGCGGGCCATCCCCATGCGTCCTCGACCGAGTTCGGCCAGACCTCCGAACCGGTCGTCGGCCTGATGACCGAATGGGTCCAGGGAAATCAGCGCGTCCAGCGCGAACAGGGCGGCGATCTGGGCGGCACCATGCGGCTGGGCGCCTATGACTCGACCCTGACGCCTGGCTCACGGATCGCCGAGATCTACGGTTCGACGGCCATCAGCGAGCGTCATCGCCACCGCTATGAGGTCAACATCAACTATCGCGAGGCGCTGGAGGCCTCGGGCCTGCGTTTCGCGGGCCTGTCGCCCGACGGCGTCCTGCCCGAAACGGTCGAGCGCCCGGACCATCCGTGGTTCATCGGCGTCCAGTACCACCCGGAGCTGAAGAGCCGCCCGTTCGCCCCGCACCCCCTGTTTGCCAGCTTCATCGAGGCGGCGGTGGTGCAGAGCCGACTGGTGTGACGCGCCCGCGATCGTGGGGGCTAACCGGTCGGACTCGCGCGGGTTTCAATGACGAGGCAGGTCTGGTACATCGCCGGTATTCCAGACGGGGACCTGATGAAGTGTTTTGTTCGCAGTGCTGCGCTCGCAGCCGTTCTTGCGCTTTCGGCCACGCCGGTCCTCGCTGACGCCAATTTCGCGGCCACGCTGGATAACGCCACCACCCAGACGGCTGGGCGGATAACGCGCGACGGCGTGCCTTCAGGCTGCGGCGCGCCCAAGGTGTTCCCCGGCATGAACGACGTCGTTCCTGGACGCGGCGTCGACACCTTTACGGTGACGAACAACTCCGGCGTCACGCAGTGTTACACGGCAACCCTGACACAGACCGCGGGCGACCTTTTCGTGGTGGCCTATCTGGGCGCCTATGACCCCAACAACCTGGCGACCAACTACCTGGGCGACCCTGGAACATCGGCGTCTGGCGCCCCGTTTGGCATCAACGTTCCAAACGGCGCGACCGTGACCTTCGTCGTTCACGAAGTGAACGTCGGCGGCGGACTCGGGCAGTCCTATACGCTCGGTATCGTGGGGCCCGTGGCGCCGCCGATCCCCACGCTGGCGGAGTGGGCGATGATCGGTCTGGGCGGGCTGCTGGCAGCGGCCGGCGCCGCGTTCGCCGTCAACCGCCGCCGCCGTTACGTCTGATCCGGGCGCTCATATCCCGGCCAGTCCAGGATCGCCTTCCAGCAGTTCCTGCCTCATTTTCGGACGCTCGTCCGCCTGCCAGGGCGCGACGCGGCGCCTCATGCGATAGACCAGCGGACCGCCGTCCTCGGTTTCGGCGCGCTCCAGCGGAATGGGAATCCAGACGAACTCGATCTCCAGTTCATCGGGCGTGCAGTGCACCGTCGCATAGCCGTGGCCGTTCGGGTCCATGAATTTGAGGTGGGGCGCCAACTCGGGGTTTCTGGCCGCCAACGCCTGCTCGCGGTCGTGCGTCTGTTGCAGGACGTATGACGACCGGACGCCATGCTTCAGGCTCAGCCCATCTGCGCCACGGCGCGCCAGAAGGCCGACGGCGATCGGAAATTATCGTTCGTGTCGGTCCGCATCTTCAACTCACATCTGACTCCTGATCAGACGATCGAAGGCCCGGTCGCCCAGCCATTTGCGCACGCCGATCATCATCTTCGCATAACGGCCAGCCGCATAGCGGGTCCTGGGCCGACGGGCCTTCACCGCGTCGCCCACCACATCGGCGATGACCTTGGGATCCGTGCCCCGACCCCGGCCGTAACTGCGGTTCATCGAGCGGGCGACGCCCTCGGCCATCCGGGCATAGGGACCCCGGCCCGAACGTTCGAGAAGGCCGTTGGACGCCGCATCGCCGAAACCGGTCTCGATCAGGCCCGGCTCGATCACCACGACACGAACGCCGAACGGCTCGACCTCCAGCCGCAGACTGTCCGACCAGCCTTCCAGAGCGTGTTTGGTGGCGTGATACCAGGCGCCGAGCAGGGTGTAGATCTTGCCGCCCATGGAGGTGATGTTGACGATGGTCCCCGACCGACGCGCTCGCATCGACGGCAGCAGAAGCTGGGTCAGCCGCGCCGCGCCGAAGACATTGACCTCGAACTGATAGCGCGCTTCGTCCAGGGGGATTTCCTCAACCGGGCCGTACAGTCCGTATCCCGCGTTGTTGACCAACACGTCGACGCCGCCCGACCGCTCGATGATGGCCGCGACCGCCGCGACGATGTCCTCGTCCTTGGAGATGTCCATCCGCAACGGCACGACGCCGCGCTGGGCCAGATCGGCCATCCGATCGATATTTCGGGCGGCCGCATAGACCAGATAGCCGTCGGCGATCAGGCGCTCGGCGATGCGCTTGCCCATGCCAGACGATGCGCCGGTGACCAAGGCGACGGGTTGGGGTTTCATGATGGGCGTCTCCCGCTCTTGCAATGACGGCAAGATGAATGACGCATCACGCCACGACAGTGGCGGGCGACGCCACATCTTTCGCAAATGACGCCAAAGCCGACGATCCGCCTGGCCCGACCGGGCGGCGAAGGTCAGGACAGGTTCGAAATTTCGATGCTCTTCAGGCGTGCGGGCGCAGACCGCCGTCTCGTCGCCGTCGGACATCATCGTCTGAACGGGCAGGGGGCTGGGCCGGATCAGGCGACACCGAACCGCCCTTATGACTTTAAGTTGATCTCGCTCCTTCGCCTCGCGGCTATCGCCTAGCGTGTGTCCGTGTGATGGTCGCCTTAGGGTTTGTGGGGAGGTCGGATCGTGGCGGGATGGCGGATCGGCGTGACGGCGGCCTGGCTGTTGGCGGCGACAGCGGCGCAGGCGCAGGAGCAGGCGACGTATCAGTATGACGCCTTCGGTCGACTTCTGGCGGTTGCGCGGTCCGTGACCGGATCGACCAGCGCCTACACCACCTACGGCAATGACGCAGCGGACAATCGGCTGTCCCGCTCGGTGACGTCGGTGCCCGCCCTGGCCGTCGTCAATGAGCTGCGGCCCGGCGAGACGCTGGTTCCGTTTCAGAGGCTGACCTCGACCGACGGGCGGTTCAGCTTCCTGTTCCAGGCCGACGGCAATGTGGTGCTGTATTTCGGTGCGGCGCCGCTGTGGGCCTCCAACACCATGAATGGCCGCGGCCTGACCCTACGCATGGAGAGCGGCGGGAACCTGGTTCTGTACGATGCGGCCAATGCGGTCGTCTGGTCGTCCGGGACCGGCGGCCATCCCGGCGCGAAACTCGTCCTCCAGAACGACGGCAATGCGGTCATCTTCGATGGCGCGACGCCGCTCTGGTCCACCAACACCTGCTGCCACTGAGGTTCGAAATGAAAGAATTCGCGTTTCGACCCCCTCTCGCCCGGATCGGTCGCGCCGTTCTGGGGGGATTGGCTGGCGCCGGATTGTCCTGGGGGACGGCGCTGGCTCAGGCCAATGTGGAGCCGCCGTCGGTCTATCAGGCCGTCGATCCCTTCGGCGTGGACCTGACCAGCGGCAAGCTGCAGGTCTCGACGCCGACGATCAGCGTGGGCGACCCGGCCGCGGGCGGCCTGAGCTTCACGGCGACCTGGGACGCCAAGGTGAGGACCTGGCGTTACAGCAACTGGGGCGAGGTCTCCGAGGAGCTGGCCAAGCCCGACCCCTACTGCCTGGCCTTCTACACCGTCGTCTATATGGGCAGTTCGAACGTCTTTCAGCGCGATGGGTGCACGTCTTCCAATTTCGACCTGATCGACGGGTACGGCACGCTGGTGGCGACGACGGGCGGCTATACCTATACGGCGCGGGACGGGTCGATCGCGACCTATGTCGGAAGCGGCCAGCACGCCCCCATCACGACGATCACCAAGCGGACGGGCGAGGTCATCACCTATACGAACACCGCCAGCGGCCTCGCCTCGGTTTCGAACACCTACGGCTATCAGATACATTTCGAATATTCCGGCGGCGAGATCAGCAAGGTCACGGCGCTGAACAACGCCGTGGACGCCTGCGCCCTGGCGGCGACGAGTTGCAGCTATTCCCGCACCTGGCCCAGCCTGACCTTCACCCAGGTGGGGGTCGAGCGGCGTGTGACGGACGCGCTGAACCAGACGTCCCGCTTCATCTTCGACAGCACCGACCCCGTGAGCGCCAAATTGGTCGGAGTGGCGCGCCCTTCGCGGACGACCGGTTCGTCCGTTACCTACGGCTATAGCTTCGCACGCAGTTGGGGCACGGTGGTGACCTCGGTCAGCGACGGGGCGGGAAGCTGGACCTACGCCTACGAGAGCTATTGCGCGCCGACCGGTCCCTGTGAACAGCCGGACGGATCCTATGATCTGGACGTCACGGTCACCGATCCGAACAGCAACGTCACGACCTACAACATCCTCTGGGCGGGCCGATATTATTGGGACCCCAGCCTGAGCCAGCAGTTGTTGCGGCCGCCGGCCCTCAGTTGGGTCAAGAACGCGCTGAACCAGACGACGTGGGTGTCGGAAAGCGGCGTGGGCCTGCACAGCGTCACCTATCCTGAAGGCAACGCCGTCTCGGTCGATCGAAACCTGTACGGCTATATCACCGGCATCAACACGACCTCCAAGCCCGGGTCGGGCCTGAGTCCGACCGACCTGACCGTGGCCTATCCCGATTGCGCGACCGAGCCGGTTCGGTGTCGGCTGCCCAGTTCGGTCACCGATCGGCGGTCGAACACGACGAACTACACCTATGATGCGGCGGGCAATCTGCTGACCGAGACCCTGCCGGCGCCCAGTTCCGGCGCGGTGCGGCCGCAGACCCGCCTGGGCTGGCAGCAGCGCTACGCCTGGTACAAGCAGAACGGATCGACCGCCATCACCCAGGCGGCGACCCCGATCTGGGTCCAGGTCAGCCGGTCGCAGTGCGCCACCCTGGCCGTCTGCGCGGGCACGGCCGACGAGGTGTCGAGCACCACCACCTACCAGACGGGCAGCACCGTCGCGGCCAGCAATCTGAGACCGATCAGCGTCTCCACCGGCGCCGGAGACGGCTCGCTGACGGCGACGGTGACGACGGCCTATGACGCGGTCGGCAATGTGTTGACTGTCGACGGTCCCCTGCCTGGCGCGGGCGACGTGACCCGCTATGTCTATGACGCCATGCGTCAGCCGGTGGGCGAGATCGGCCCCGATCCCGACGGGGCGGGGGGGCGAACCTATCCGGCGACCCGCACCCGCTACAACGCCGACGGCCAGGTCGATCAGGTGCAGCAGGGAACGACGGCCGGTCAGAGCGACCCCGACTGGGCGGCCTTCAACCCGTTGCAGACGGCGACCACCCTGTACGATCTCCAGGGCCGCAAGGTGCGCGACACGGCCTTTGAAGGATCGACCCATCCGCTGGTCACCAGCTACAGCTATGACGGCGAAGGCCGCCTGACCTGCACGGCCACGCGGATGAACCCGGCCACCTTCGCCAGCCTGCCGGCCTCGGCCTGTACGGCGGTCTCGACCCCCGGCGCCTTCGGCCGCGACCGCATCACCTCCAACCTCTATGACGCCGCCGATCGTCTGACCCAGGTGTCCCAGGGCGACGGGGCTTCGGCCCTGCGCACCCTGATGGCCCAGGACTGGACGTCCAACGGCAAGGTCGCATGGATGGAGGACGGCCAGGGCAACCGTTCGACCTTCGTCTATGACGGCTTCGACCGGGTGCGGCGGCTGAACTATCCGTCGGCGACGGTGGGGGCGCATTCGCCCAATCTGTTCGACTATGAAGAGTACGGCTACGACGCCAACGACAATCCGACGACCAAGCGCACGCGCTCGAACGGACTGTTCACCACCAGCTTCGACGCCCTGAACCGGATCAGCGCCATCGATGCGCCGGTCGGTTCGAACGACGTCTGGTACGGCTATGACAATCTGAACCGGCGGCTTTACGCCAGCCATGCCTCGGGCGCCCCGGCCTGCGCCACGGTGACGGCGGTGTGCATGAGCTGGGACGCCCTGGGTCGGCAACTGACCGACCAGCAGGCCCTGGGGACGATGAGCATGGTCTATGACCTGGCGGGTCGGCGCACCAAACTGTTCTATCCTGACGGGTTCGAGATCCGGTACAGCTATGATCTCGACGACAGCCTGCGCACGGTGACCCAGGCGGGTCTGACGACCATCGCGACCTATGGCTATGACGACCTGGGTCGGCGCACCTCGGTCGTGCGGGGCAATGGGGCGGCGACCAGCTACACCTATGACGGGGCCTCGCGCCTGCGCACCCTGGGCCACGATCTGGCGGGGACGGCGTCGGACGTGACCTGGACCTTCAGCTACAATCCGGCCAGCCAGGTGTTCGTGCGCCAGACCTCGAACCCGGTCTATCTGTATGCGCCGACGGCCGGGTCCCAGACGATCACCAGGAACGGCCTGAACCAGCCGACAGCGGTCAACAGCGTGGCGGCCAGTTCGGATGCGCGGGGCAATCTGACCTCGGACGGGGTCAGGAGCTTCGTGTACGACAGCGCCAACCGGTTGACGGGCGCGGGGTCGTCGACCCTGGCCTATGATCCGCTGGACCGGATGACGCAGATGGTCGGGACCCTGGGGGCGCGGTATCTGTATGACGGCGACGAGATCGCCGGGGTGGTGGCGGCCTCGACCGGGACCACGATCGCCAACCGCATCATCCGCGGTCCGTGGCCGGACGAACTGCTGGTGGCCTATCAGGGCAATACGGCCTCGACGCCGCTATGGAGCCTGCAGGACCACCAAAGTTCGATCATCGCCATCACCGACGCGGCGGGAACGGCGCCCTACACCCTGGGCTATGACGAATACGGCCAGCCCAGGGCGGGCAACGCCGGGCGGCTGATGTACACGGGCCAACTGTGGCTGCCGGACTGGGGCCTCTACCACTATAAGGCCCGCGCCTATCACCCGGGCCTGGGCCGGTTCGTGCAGACCGACCCGGTGGGCTACGAACAGGGGATGAACCTGTATGCTTACGTCGGGCTGGATCCGATGAATAAGACGGATCCGGGGGGGCTTCGACCTTACACAGATGGCGAGAAAGAAGCGCTGGCGAAGCTATTCGGCGATAAATTAGATTTCGATAAGGTGGACATCAAAAACGGATCCGAAATGAACCCTATCGCAGCGATAGCATTTAAGAATGGAACCCCAGCCATAGCCATTGGCAGCGACATTTTTGTAAGATCAGACTTTTACGAAGATGATTTTTCTCAAGGTAATATTGGCTTGATCGGGCATGAAACTACACATGTATACGAATACCAAACCAATATAGGCGGGGGAATTCTCGGACCGGCAATCATAGCGCTGGACTCGCTGAGCCGTGGCGGAGATGCGGCGTATGATATTTCGGAAGTTAGCGCGGACACGCAGTACCGAAATCTAGGGCAAGAACAGAGAGCAATGGTCGTTGAGACCTACCTGGAAACACGAAATCCCGTCGTGCGGAATGCAATGGCCAGTGTTTTAAGGTCGGGAGGCCTTCTGCCTAATCGCCAACGATCTGGACGTTGAACGAGATGCGATATTACATGAGCCACCTCACTTTGCTGCTCCCTGTACTTTCTCTCGCAGTTGCAGGTTGCCAATCAGTTGTTGAGGTAGATGTTGAGGGGGTAATTGAGAAACCTACAATTACCATTGGGGGAGATAGTCTTGGGGAATGTGTCAATCAGATTGTAGTTTATGAAGAACAAAGTTCTGGTTCAAAATATGCGTGGTCGATCTCATCTGGGCTGCAATGTATTGTAGTGCGCAAGGTCGCCTACGGAATAGCCCCTGTAGGCTTTAGAGCTTACGATGGCCCCAAATCATTAGCGGCTGATCGGGCCTACACAGTACGGGTGGATGGCCCAGGCATCCAAGGCATCCAAAGATTCGCTTCCGAGAACGGTGTCATTGTCGTGAAGCGGCGCAATTGATGGGCTTTGTCGCCCTGATGCTAACCTATCGCCGCTCAACGTCCGTCGATACGAAGGCGACTCCGGCCAGATGCGGCTCACCTCAGCCATCCCCTTGTGGCACCACAAAGCCCGCGCCTACGATCCGCCCAGCGGCCCCAGGAGCAGAGACGGGAGTTCGTCTTCAAAGGACACTTACCCATCGATGCGCCGGTCGGGTCGAACGACGTCTGGTACGGCTATGACGATCTGAACCGGCGGCTTTACGCCAGCCACGCCTCGGGCGCCCCGGCCTGCGCCACGGTGACGGCGGTGTGCATGAGCTGGGACGCCGTGCATGGAGTTCCAGGAGGCTGTCAGGCCGGCTTTTGCGGCCGACCTGACGGGCAGGTCACGCGCGGGTCCAGCCCTTTTCGACGGCCCAGACGGCGAAGGCGTAGTCGACCGCCAGCTCCTTCAGGAAGTCGAACCGGCCCGATGCGCCGCCGTGGCCCGCCTCCATGTTGATCTTCAACAGGATCGGATCGCCCGAGGTCGTCGCCGGGCGCAGGCGGGCGACCCACTTGGTCGGCTCCCAATAGGTCACGCGCGGGTCCGACAGGCCGCCGACCGACAGCACGGCCGGATAGGGCTTGGCCTCGATATTGTCGTAAGGGCTGTAGCTGGCGATGTAGTCGTAGGCGGCGGCGTCCTCGATCGGATTGCCCCACTCGGGCCATTCCGGAGGCGTCAGCGGCAGGGTGGTGTCGCTCATGGTGTTCAGCACATCGACGAAGGGCACCTGGCCGATCACCCCGGCCCACAGGTCGGGCCGCATATTGGTGACGGCGCCCATCAGCATCCCGCCCGCCGAACCGCCATAGGCGACGATATTGCCCGCGCGGGCGTAGTCGCGGTCGATCATGTGTTCGGCGGCGGCGATGAAGTCGGTGAAGGTGTTCTTCTTGGTCATCCGCCGGGCGTTCAGGAACCAGCCCCAGCCCTTGTCCGAGCCGCCGCGGATGTGGGCGATGGCCCAGATGAAGCCGCGATCCACCAGCGACAGGCGGCTGGTCGAGAAGCTGGCCGACATCGGGATGCCGTAGCTGCCGTAGCCGTAAAGCAGCACCGGAGCCGAGCCGTCCACCGGCGTCGATTTGCGACGCAGGATGGTCACCGGCACCAGTTCGCCGTCCGACGCGGGGGCGTTCAGCCGCTCGACCACATAGTCGGCCGGATCGTGGCCCGACGGCACCTCCTGCACCTTGCGCAGGGTCCGCTCGCGCGTCGTCATGTCGTAGTCGAAGGTCGAGGTCGGGGTGGACGGCGAGTTGTAGGCGTAGCGCATCATCGGGCTGTCGAACTCGGACCAGCCCATCAGGTTGAGCGCATAGGCCGGCTCGTCCACGGCGATTTCATATTCGGCGCCGACGCGGTCGCGCACGATGATCCGAGTGTTGGCGTCGGCCCGCTCCTGACGCGCCAGGTGGCCCGAGGACAGGGTGACGTTCTCGATGTAGCGGCCCGGCGTGTGCGGGATCAGGTCGGTCCAGTTCGCCTTTCCGGGCGAACCGGTCGGGGCCTGGACGACCTTGAAGTCGATGCTGTCGTCGGCGTTGGTGCGGATGACCCAGCGGTCGCCCCAGTGATCGGCGTCATAGGTGCGGGCGACGACACGCGGCTCCAACACGGTCGGCGTCGCCGTCGGATCGTCGGCGGGAATATAGCGGGCTTCGCTGGTTTCCTGGTTCTGAATGCCGATGAGGATGAACTGGTCGTCCGAGGTGCGGCCGACGCCGATGAACATGCCTTCGTCGTCTTCCTGATAGACCAGGGTGGTCTCGCCGCCGCGCACCGGACGGCGGAAGATCTTGTCGGGTCGGCCGTTGTCGTCGCGGTTCGTCCAGAAGATCCAGCGGCTGTCGGGCGAGAAGGTGAAGTCGCCAGTGGCGCTCTCGATGATGTCGGTCATGATCTCGCCGGTCGCCAGATCCTTGAGGTAGATCTTGTGGACCTCGGACCCCTGGGCGTCCTCCGCATAGGCGAACAGGGCGTGATCGGGGGTGTAGCCGGTGGCGGCCACCCGCGAATAGGCCTTGCCCTCGGCCAGGGCGTTGGCGTCGAGCAGGATCTGCTCATCGTCGCCCGCGCGCGGTTTGCGGCAATACAACGGATGCTGATCGCCGGTGCGGAAGCGGGTGTAGTATTCCCACGGGCCGTCGGGCGAGGGGACCGAGCTGTCGTCCTGCTTGATGCGGCCCTTCATCTCCTCGAACATGGCCGCCTGCATCGGCAGGGTCGAGGCCATCATCGCCTCGCGATAGGCGTTCTCGGCGATCAGATACTCCTTCACGTCGGCCTTGATCAGGGTCGGATCGCGCAGCACCGCCTGCCAGTTGTCGTCCTTCAGCCACTGGTAGTCGTCGACCCGGACGCGGCCGAGCTGTTCGATGCGAACCGGAATTTTCTTGGCGACGGGCGGGACGGGCATCGGGGTTCCTGAGCGTTGAGCGGCTTTCGCTAGCACGGGCGAAGCTCCGGCGGCGACGGCCAAGGCGGCGGATGAGGCGATCAATTCGCGGCGGTTCATTGAAGCGGTTCCCGACTTGCAAGTGGGCGCGACCTTGTGCGGCGCGGCCGACGCCGTCAAATGAACAAAGCTCAAGGACGGGGTGGCGCATGTGGATCGAACTTCAGACGCCGCCGGAGCCGCCGCCCGCCGTCGTATCGCCCCAGGCGCAAGCACGCCCGGCCTGGGACCTGACCCTGGCTCTGATCAATGCGACGGTGCAGTTGGACCAGCCGGACGGGCAGGGGACGCGCACCGCCGGCACCGGCTTTCTGATCGCGGCCCCGCGGCCCGACGGGACGCCGCGCACGGTTCTGGTCACCGCCGCCCATGTGCTGAATCAGATGCCGGACAAGCAGGCGCGCATCGGCTGGCGAACGGCCCTGCCGGACGGAGCGTGGAAATTTGGGCCTGAGCCCCTGGTCATTCGTGACTTCGACGACCAGCCCCTGTGGATGCGCCACCCCGAGCGAGACATCGCGGTGATGGAGGTTCAGGCCCCGCCCGAGTTCGCCCGTGCGGCCATCCCCCTGGGCTGGCTGGCCGACGAGAATACCCTGGGGGCCTATCAGGTCGGGCCGGGCGACGAGCTGTTCGCCCTGGGGTTTCCGCGCGGCCTGTCGGCGAACCGGGCGGGATTTCCGATCCTGCGGGTCGGACGGGTGGCGTCGTGGCCGTTGTCGCCCGTTGCGGCCTTTCCGAGCTTCCTGCTGGATTTCGCCGTCTTCCCAGGCAATTCGGGCGGGCCGGTGTTCTGGACCGCGGCGGCGCGCAGCACCCCTGGTCGGCCCGAGCCGGACCATCCCTTCATCGCCGGGGTCCTGACCCAGGAGGTTTTGGTGGGACAGGACCGGTTGGACCTCGGCGTCGTGATCCACGCCGTCTATGTGCGCCAGGCGATCGCCCTGCTGGACGCGCCGCCGTGGCCTTGAACGGGGCGGGAATAGTCGGGTATTTTAATACCGTGTATAAAAAACTATTCTAAATCAATATGATAACATCATTTATGCTGCGACATCGGCATTGACCGGGACGCCTTGATCCTCTATCAGCGCGCCTTCCGCTCGTCCGAACCCTCGGCCGGGCCAGAGTTTCGCCTCCTCCCAAGGACCCTCAGTCATGCTGAAGAGCACCACGGCTTCGCTGAAGCCGGCCGAGGTCGAGAAGAAATGGATCCACATCGACGCCGAAGGCGTCGTGGTGGGCCGTCTCGCGACCTTCATCGCCAACCGTCTGCGCGGCAAGCACCTGCCGACCTACACCCCGCACGTCGATTGCGGCGACTATGTCGTCGTGACCAACGTCGACAAGGTGGTGTTCACCGGCAAGAAGAACACCGACAAGGTCTATTACCGCCACACCGGCCACCCCGGCGGCGTCAAGGAGACCACCCCGGCCAAGGTGCTGGGCGGCCGCTTCCCCGAGCGTGTGCTTGAGAAGGCCGTCGAGCGCATGCTGCCCAAGGAAAGCCCGCTGGCCCGCAAGCAGATGACGCACCTGCGTCTGTTCGCTGGCGCCGAGCACACCCATCAGGCCCAGAACCCGCAGACGATCGACTTCGCGTCTGCGTCGGCCAAGAACACCCGGAGCGTCTGAGCATGACCGACGTGATTGTTGAAACCGCCATCGGCTTCGACGCCCTGAAGGGCATGGGTTCGGCCGAGGCCGAGGCCCCCGTCCACGTCCAGAAGCTGGACAAACTGGGCCGCGCCTATTCGACCGGCAAGCGCAAGAACGCCATCGCCCGCGTGTGGGTGAAGCCCGGCTCGGGCAAGATCACCGTCAACGGCAAGGATCTGAACGCCTATTTCGCTCGCCCCGTGCTGCAGATGATGGTCGCCCAGCCGCTGACCGTCACCGACCGCGCCACCCAGTTCGACGTGGTCTGCACGGTCGAGGGTTCGGGCCTGTCGGGCCAGGCCGGCGCCATCCGCCACGGCCTGTCGCACGCCCTGACGCACTATGAGCCGGAACTGCGCAAGGTTCTGAAGCCCCACGGCTTCCTGACCCGCGACAGCCGCGTCGTCGAGCGCAAGAAGTACGGCCGCGCCAAGGCCCGCCGCAGCTTCCAGTTCTCGAAGCGCTAAGCCGCGTCATACGGTTTGGATCAGGGGCGCTTCGGGAAGCCGGAGCGCCCTTTTCTTTTCACGCGGTGCTTCACGGGAACGTGACCGAAGTCACAAACCGCAGGCGTTTAACGAGCAGGTGGCCTGTCTACAGCGGCCAATTCTGGAAGAGCATCTGATTGGGACCGCACCTTACAACACGAGTGCGTTGACGTTTGCTCCGATCTGTGCCCCAAACCCCGAAGGGATTGCACATCTGATTTCGCTAATGCGGAGATGTGCCCGGTGTTCAGCCTCAAGAAGAAGCCGCCTGAGCCGCGACACTCGTTGTCGGTAAGGCTATTCGGCGTCCAGATCGACGGCGAAGGCCTCGGCGGCGTATTCGTCGTCCCGCTCGTGTTGCTGATTATCGTCGCAGCGGGATCGACTTTCGTCGGCGGGGTCGCCTGGTTCGCCCGAATGTTCCCGCAATCGGCGGTCATGCAGACGCCCGATGACGCGCCTCCAAAGGACTGAGTTGTTGACCCACACCCTCTTCATCGACGGCGAGGCCGGGACCACGGGGCTGGAGATTCGCGAACGGGTCGAGGGCCGCGCGGATCTGGAGCTGATCCTGCTGGGCGACCGGCGGCGCGACGTTGCGGCGCGGCGCGAGGCGCTGAACGCCGCCGACGCCGTCATCCTGTGCCTGCCCGACGATGCGGCCAGGGAAGCCGTGGCCATGATCGACAATCCGGCCGTGCGGGTCATCGACGCCTCGACCGCCTATCGCGTCGATCCCGACTGGACCTACGGCTTTCCCGAGCTTGCGCCCGGACAGCGCGAGCGGATCGCGGCGTCGACCCGCGTCTCCAATCCCGGCTGTTATCCGACCGGCTTTCTGGGCCTGGTCGCGCCCCTGGTGCGCGCGGGCCTGGTCCCGGCCGATTGGCCGATCACGGTCAACGCCGTCAGCGGCTACTCCGGCGGCGGCAAGGCCATGATCGCCGAGTTCGAAGGCGGATCGCCCGACCCGTTCCGCGCCTATGGCCTGTCGCAGCGACACAAGCACGTGCCCGAGATGACCAAACACGCCGGCCTGTCGCGACCCGCGCTGTTCGCCCCTGCGGTCGGAAACTATCGCCAGGGGATGCTGGTCGAGGTTCCGCTGCACCTGTCGGCCCTGCCGCAGCGGCCGTCGGTCGAACTGATCCACGGCGCGCTCGTGGAAGCCTATGACGACGCCCGCTTTGTCGAGGTCGCTGATCTGGAAGAGACCGAGACCCTGACCGGCCTGACGCCCGAGGGGCTGAACGGGACGAACCGTCTGCGTCTGCACGTGTTCGGCGACCGCAACGGCGAACAGGCGCGTCTGGTCGCCCTGCTGGACAACCTCGGCAAGGGCGCCTCGGGCGCGGCGGTGCAGAACCTGAACCTGATGCTGGGCCTGGACGAAGGCGCGGGCCTCCACTGATCTTTCTCCGCCTGGGGAGAAGGGCTTGAAACCTAGGCCGCCCTTCCGACGTATCAGGATCATGGAAACTCCGATCCAACGCCGCCACCTGCTTCTGGGCGTCGCCGCCACGGCGATGACCGCCTGCGCGCCCGAGGCCGCCGACGCCTCCGAGACCCGATACGCCGCGTCGCCTCTTCGCCGGGTCAGCGACGCGGAATGGCGTCGCCGTCTGGGCGACGCCTCGTGGCGGGTGCTGCGCCATGAAAGCACGGAACGGCCTTTCACCAGCCCGTTGAACGATGAGCATCGGCGCGGGACCTTCTCGTGCAGGGGCTGCGGCCTGGCCCTGTTCCAGTCGCGCTGGAAATACGATTCGGGCACCGGCTGGCCCAGCTTCCACACCGTGATCGGTGAGAACATCGGAACCAAGACCGACTTCGCCATCGGCATCCCGCGCACCGAATACCACTGCGCCCGCTGTTTGGGGCATCAGGGGCATGTGTTCGACGACGGGCCGCGCCCGACGGGCAAGCGCTACTGCAACAACGGCGTCGCCCTGACCTTCACGCCGACATGAGCTTCACGCCCGCCTGACCGGCTGCTATGCACCGGCCGTTCAAGATCTGAGGCCCGCCCATGCTCGCTCGCATCTATCGCCCCGCCAAGACCGCCATGCAGTCCGGCAAGGCCAAGAGCCTGGATTGGCGGCTGGAGTTCGAACCGGCTTCGGCGCGGACCCTGGACCCGCTGATGGGCTGGACCTCCTCGACCGACATGAATGGCCAGGTGCGCCTGACCTTCGACACCCAGGAGGAGGCGGTGGCCTATGCCGAGCGCCACGGCATTCCCTTTCGGCTGCACGAACCGAATGATCCGCCGATGATCCTGAAGGCCTATGCCGACAATTTCGCCCCCGGCCGCAAACAGCCCTGGACGCATTGATCTTAAGTGCGCCTAACGCTCGCGACGCGGTCGCTCCGCTACTTGATAGCATTCTTGTTCGCCTACCGTTCGCAACATGGTTGCTCGCTGCTTGAGGCGGGGTCGCGTTGCGGCTAACGCTCGGTCTCTGCCCAAGCGCCCTTAGCTCAACCGGATAGAGCAGCCGACTTCTAATCGGCAGGTTGCAGGTTCGAGTCCTGCAGGGCGCGCCAGGCCGCCAGGCCGACTTCCAGATCGGCGATCAGGTCGGCGGGGTCTTCCAGCCCGATGTGCAGGCGGATCAACTGACCCTCTAACGCGGGCGGATGGGCGCGCTGGCTCAGTTGCGGCGTCTCATGGGTGATCAGGCTCTCGAACCCGCCCCAGGAATAGCCCATGCCGAACAGGGTCAGCGCCTTCATCAGGGCGTGGGCCTGCGCCGTCGTTCCGCCCTGCATGACGACGCCGAACAGCGAGGCCGCGCCGGAATAGTCGCGCGCCCACAGGGCATGGCCGCGATCCGAGGGCAGGGCGGGCCAGAGGATGCGGGAGACCTCCGGCTGTTTCTCCAGCCAATCGACCACGACGCGCGCCGACCGTTCCTGTTCGGCGTAGCGCACCGGCAGGGTCCGCAAGCCCCGCAGCGCCAACCAGGCGTCATCGGGCGAGACGTGCCAGCCCTGGTCCTCGACGGTCTCGGCCACGGCGCGGCCGATCGCGGGATCGGCGACGGAGATCGCCCCCATCAGCAGGTCGGAATGGCCGCCGACGTATTTCGTCAGGGGATGGATCGACACGTCGACGCCGTGCGCCAGCGGCCGAAAGGCCAGGCCCGCGCCCCAGGCGTTGTCCATGGCCGTCAGCACGCCGCGCGCCCGGCAGGCGGCGGCCAGGGCGGCTACGTCGACCATGTCGAAGGTCAGGCTGGTCGGGCTTTCGATCAGCAGCAGGCGCGTGTCCGCCTCGATCATCGCCAGGATCTGGTCGGTCGTGGCGTCGGCCGGATGAAAACGGGCCGTGATCCCGCGCGCACCCATCCAGCGCATCAGGAAGCGGCGGCTGGGACCATAGACGCCGTCGCTGGTCAGCACCGTGTCGCCGGGCTTAAGCAGGGCCATCAGCGGCACGGTCACGGCCGCCAGACCTGAGGGAACCAGCCAGGTCTCGGCCGCGCCCTCCAGATCGGCGATGGCGGATCGCAAGGCGCGCGCCGCCCCGGTGCCGTCCAGGCCATAGACGGGGCCGTCGGCCGAATCCCACATCCTGGCCGGATCGTCGCTGAGCATGGTCGAGGCGCGTTCGATCGGCGGATTGACCGGGCGGCGGCCTTTGCCGCGCGCGGTGGCCGAAGCGATCAGGCGGGTTCGGTCGGAAAGCGGCACGCTTGTCCCCTCCAAGGGTTGCGGACGCGCCCTCAAAAGCCTCTAAAGCCACGGGGCGCAAGGCGAGCGAGGAGCGACGCATGCGATGGACGACATGGATGGCGGCGACGGCGGCGGCGATCGGCGCCCTGTCCCTGATGTCCTGCGAGCGCCCCGCCGAAGACCGAACCGCCGAGACCGCCGTGCGCGCGGATGCGGACAAGACCGCCGAGACCGAGCGCATCGCCGCCGGTCCGACCCTGGCCGCCATCAAGCGGCGCGGTTACCTGACCTGCGGCGTGCATCAGGGACTGGTCGGCTTCGCCTATACGGACAATCGCGGACGGTGGCGCGGTTTCGATGTCGACTTCTGCCGCGCCCTGGCCGCCGCCATCCTGGGGGATGGAAACGCGGTTCGCTTCGTGCCGTTGAACGCCGAACAGCGCTGGCCGGCGCTGCGCGACGGCCGCATCGACGTCTTGTGGCGCAACACCTCCTGGACCATGAGCCGCGACGCTGGAGAGGGCTATGTCTTCGCCGGGATCAACTATTACGACGGTCAGGGCTTTCTGGTGCGGCGATCGCTGAATCTGTCCAGCGCGGCCGAACTGGACGGCGCCAGGGTCTGCGTTCAGGCCGGGTCGACCACGCGGCTGAACGCCGACGACTATTTCCGGGCGCGCGGCATCACCTATACGCCGGTTGTGACGGCCAGCGAGGACGAGGCCCGCCGCGCCTATGATCGCGAGGACTGCGACGCCATCAGCGCCGACATCTCGGCCCTGGCCGCGGCGCGATCCACCCTGGCCAACCCCCAGCTTCACGCCATCCTGCCCGATGTGGTGTCCAAGGAAGCCCTGGGACCCGTGGTGCGGCGCGGCGATGAGCAATGGGTCTCCGTCGTGCGGTGGACATTGAACGCCGTCATCCTGGCCGAAGAGTTGGGCGTGACCCAGGACAACGCCGCCGACATGGCCCGCGACAGCCGCGATCCGCGCGTGCGGCGGCTGCTGGGAGCCGAGGGCGAGTTCGGTCCCATGCTGACTCTCCGTCAGGATTGGGCGCTGAAAGCCATACAAACGACAGGCAATTACGGCGAAATCTTCGAGCGAAACATCGGCCCACAGTCGCCTCTCGACCTGGCGCGCGGGTTGAACGCACAATGGAACGCACGGCCGGGCGGCCTGATCTACGGCCTGCCGATTCGATAGAGCCGGTTAAAAGGGGGAAGCGATGGAAACGACGAAGCGTGGCGGGGTTCCGCTTTACGTGTGGATGCTGCTGGGCTTCGCCGTCGGCCTGGGCGGGGGGCTGTATGTCAACCTGAACGATCTGGAGGTCCTGCCGTGGGCGATGGACCTGATCCAGTCGGTCGGCCAGATCTTCCTGCGGCTGCTGTTCATGCTGGTCCTTCCGCTGCTGTTCGCGGCCCTGGTCACCGGCGTGGCCGAGATGGGCGATCTGAAGTCCCTGGGTCGGGTCGGCTGGAAGACCCTGGTGTTCACCATCATCGTGTCGGGCATCGCCGTGGCTATCGGCCTGGGCATGGTCAACTATTTCCGGCCTGGCGACGGGGTCGATCCGGCCCTGGCTCAGCGCCTGCTGGCCGAGGGAGCGGAAGGCGCCGCCGGCATCGTCGGCAATGCCCCCAAGAGCATCGAGGCCGGTCAGTTCTTCCTCGACATGATCCCCTCGAACGTCGTCACCGCGGCGGCCGAGAACCAGATCCTGCCGGTGATGATCTTCGCCCTGTTCTTCGGCATCGGCCTGGTCATGGCCAAGTCGCGGGCGACGGATGTCCTTCAGGAGACGCTGCAAGGCGTGCTGGAGGTGATGATGAAGCTGATCAACATGGTCATCAAACTGGCCCCGATCGCCATCGCCTGTCTGATGTTCAATCTGGCCGCCCTGTTCGGCTGGGATCTTCTGATCCGGCTGGGGGCCTATGCCGCCGTGGCCGTGGGAGCCATGGCGATCCATATGTTCGTGGTCTATCCGCTGGCCGTGTGGATCGGCGGCGGCATGAATCCGATCCGCTTCTTCAACGCCGTGCGCGAGCCGATCGTGGTGGCCTTTTCGACCGCCTCGTCGAACGCCACCCTGCCGGTGTCGTTGCGGGTCGCCGAGACCAAGTTGGGCCTGCCGCGCCGTATCTCGCGTTTCGTCCTGACCGTCGGCGCCACGGCCAACCAGAACGGCACCGCCCTGTTCGAAGGGGTGACCGTGCTGTTCCTGGCCCAGTTCTTCAACGTCGACCTCAGTCTTCAGCAGCAGTTGGTGGTGATGTTCGTCTGCATCCTGGGCGGCGTGGGCACGGCGGGCGTGCCGGCGGGGTCCCTGCCGGTCATCGCCCTGATCCTGGTCATGGTCGGAGTCCCGGCCGAGGGCATCGGGCTGGTTCTGGGCGTCGACCGCTTCCTGGACATGTGCCGCACCACGCTGAACGTCACCGGCGACCTGGTCTGCGCCACCGTGGTGTCGCGCGGCGAGAAGGACGTCCCGGCCTCGGTCGGGCCGGTCCCGACCGCGCCAGGCGGCTAAGACCCGGTCGCCACCGCTGTATCCTCGCGTCCGCCCCATTCGGCCCAACTGCCGTCATAGAGGCGCGAGGACCGGCCCAACTCGGCCAGGCCCAGCGACAGGATCGCCGCCGTCACGCCCGAGCCGCAGGTGGTGATGACTGGCCGGTCGGGGTCGATCCCCGCCTGGCGAAAGGCGGTCTCCAACTCGGCGCCGCGTTTCATCATGCCGTCTTCGTCGAGGAGTTCGGGAAACGGCAGGTTCAGGGCGCCTGGCATATGGCCAGACCGCAGGCCGGGGCGCGGTTCGGCGGCCTCGCCGCGAAAACGCGGGGCGGATCGGGCGTCCAGCACCTGGCCGCCGTCGGCCAGGACGTCGCGCACCTCGTCCAGGTCCGCCAGGGCGTCACGATTCAGCGCGGCCCGGAACGTCACGGCGCGTATCGGTTCGGGCGCCGCCGTTTCGATCGGTCGGCCGTGCGCCCTCCATCTGGGCAAGCCGCCATCCAGCACCCTGACGTCGCGGGCGCCCAGCGTTCGAAGCATCCACCAGACACGCGGCGCCGATCGTATGCCGACGGTGTCGTACACGACGATGTCGTCGCCTTCCGACAGACCCAGGCGGCCCATGCGCGCGGCGAAACGCTTGGGATCGGGCAGCATATGGGGCAGGTCGTCGCGCGGGTCCGACGACGCCTCAAGATCGAAGTAGACCGCGCCTGGAATTCGGGCGGCCTCGAAGTCAGGCCATGCGTCGCGCCCGTCCAGATGCCACGACGCGTCGACGATCTTGAGACCCGGCTCGCCCAGGCGCGCCGCCAGGTCGTCGGTCGAGATCAGCGGACTGGGCATCACGATTCCTCCTGTTGTCGGCTGACGGACTTCAGCGCCGCCAACGCGCGTTCTCGGGCCAGGGCGTGATCGACGATCGGCCGGGGATAGCCATGACCCAATCGCACGCCCGCGCCGCGCAACACCGCATCGGGCGCGGTCCAGGGCGCGTGTATCCAACGGTCGTCCAGGCGCGCCAGTTCCGGGACCCAGCGGCGGACATAGCGCCCCTCGGGATCGAATTTCCGTCCCTGGGCCACGGGGTTGAAGATGCGGAAATAGGGCGCGGCGTCGGCGCCCGACCCCGCGACCCATTGCCAGTTCTGGATGTTGCTGGCGGGGTCTGCGTCGACCAGCGTGTTCCAGAACCAGGCTTCGCCCCGGCGCCAGTCGATCATCAGGTCCTTCACCAGGAAGGAGGCGGCGACCATGCGCACCCGATTGTGCATCCAGCCCGTGGCCCAGAGCTGGCGCATACCCGCGTCGACAAGGGGGTAGCCGGTTCGTCCCTGGGTCCAGGCCGAAAACCCCGCCGCATCGTCGCGCCACGGCATGGCGTCGTATTCGGGCCGGAAGGCGCGGTCGGCGATGTAGGGAAAATGATGCAGCAGATGGGCCGAGAATTCGCGCCAGGCGACCTCCTTGACGAAGGTCTCGGCCTGGGGCGCCGGGACCCGGCCGTCCTGGGCGGCCAGGCGGGCCTCGGCGACGGCGCGCCAGGGGCTGATCTCGCCGAAATGCAGATGCGGCGACAGGCGGCTGGTGGCGGGCCGGGCCGGGCGGTCGCGGCCATCGGCATAGTCGGCCAGGCCGCGCGTCAGAAAGGCCGACAGGGCGGCCTGGGCGCTGTCCTCGCCCGGCGTCCAGTCGAAGTGCGTCGACCAGTCGGGTCGGGTCGGATGCAGGCTCCAGTCGTCGATGGCGTCGCCGTCGATCCCGTCCGGGGTCGTGATGACGTCCGGTGCGGGCAGGGGCGGCGGCGGTTCGGCCGTCTCCATCAAGGCGCGCAAGAAGGGGGTGAAGACCTTGTACGGCCCGCCCGCGCCGGTCGTGACCGCGCCCGGCCGACACAGCAATGCGCCGTTCCAGCCCCGGCACTCGACGCCCTCGGCTCTCAGCGCATGGGCGATGTCGGCGTCGCGGGCGAAGGCGTCCGGCTCGAACAACCGGTTCATGAAGACGGCGTCGGCGCCGGTTTCTTCGATCAGACGGCGCAGCTCGGCCTCTGAATCGCCGCGTCTCAGGATCAGGCGCGACCCGCGCGCCTGCAGCGCCGCATCCAAGGCCCGGAGCGACTTGTCCAGCCACCATCGCGACGCCGCGCCCGGCGTGCGGCCAAGGGCGGGATCCAGGATATAGACCGGCGTGATCGGCCGCCCCGTCTGGACCGCCTGGGCCAGGGCGGGGTTGTCTCGCAGACGCAGGTCGCGGCGAAACCACAGGATGACGGGGCGATCAGCCTCTGTGGTCACTGGTCGTTTCCCCGTATAGCTTGAATCGAGACGCCCGCGGCGCCACCTGATCGCCGCACACCTACGCCATGGCCCTGCCCCTGGATGCCCTGACCCATACGAAAGTTTCGCCCGTGAGCCGTCCCAACGCCGTCATCGAACTGTCCCAGGGCCTGTCCCGCCCCGTTGTCATCGGCGGCGGCCGCCGCATTGTCTTCATCGCCGGTCCCTGCCAGTTGGAAAGCCGTCAGCACGCGCTGGAAATGGCCCACGCCCTCAAGGAGATCGGCGAGCGACTGGACGTCGGCATCATCTACAAGACCAGTTTCGACAAGGCGAACCGCACCAGCGCCAACGCCGCGCGGGGTTTCGGCCTGGAAGGCTCCCTGCCGATCTTCGCCGAGATCCGCGACAGCGTCGGCCTGCCGGTCCTGACCGACGTGCACACCGAAGAGCAATGCGCCATCGCCGTCCAGGTCGTGGACGTGCTTCAGATCCCGGCCTTCCTGAGCCGCCAGACCGACCTGCTGCTGGCCGCCGCCGCCACCGGCAAGGCGATCAATATCAAGAAGGGTCAATTCCTGGCTCCCTGGGACATGAAGAACGTCATCGCCAAGGTCGTCGGCGCGGGCAACCCCAACGTCATGGCCTGCGAGCGCGGCGCCAGTTTCGGCTACAACACCCTCGTGTCCGATATGCGCGCCCTGCCGGTGCTGCGTGAGATCGGCTGCCCCGTGGTGTTCGACGCGACCCACAGCGTGCAGCAGCCGGGCGGGCAGGGCACGTCCTCGGGCGGTCAGCGCGAGTTCGTGCCGGTGCTGGCCCGCGCCGCTGTCTCGGTCGGGGTGGACGCCGTCTTCATGGAGACGCACCAGGACCCCGACAACGCCCCGTCCGACGGCCCGAACATGGTGCCGCTGGACCAGTTCGAGGCCCTGGCGGCCCAATTGATCGCCTTTGACGACCTGGCCATCGCCAGCGGGTTCAAGGGACCCGTCGCCAAGGCCGCCTGAATCCGCTAGTCGCAAGGCATGGCCGACACCCAAGACCAGCCTCTGGACCTCGGCGCCCTGCAAGGGCTGCTGGACCGCATTCGCGGGGTGACGGTCGCCTGCGTCGGCGACCTGATGCTGGACCGGTTCGTTTATGGCGAAGTCGGCCGCATCTCGCCCGAGGCGCCGATCCCCGTGCTGCGGGCTACACGATCCATCGCCATGCCGGGCGCCGTGGGCAATGTCGCCCGCAACGTCGCGGCCCTGGGCGGACGGGCGCGACTGGCGGGCGTGGTCGGTCAGGATGCGCCGGGCCAGGAGCTGGCGGCTCTGATCGCCAGCGAATCCGGCATCGACAGCTTCGTGGAGGCCCGCGCCGGGGCGGCGACCATCGTCAAGACGCGCTTCGTGGCCGCGGGCCAGCAATTGCTTCGCCTCGACGACGAGACGGATGGCGACCGTTCGCTTGGGCAAAGCAACGCATTTTCAAATTCATCCATCGTTCTTTTGTCTGACTACGCCAAGGGCGGCGTCGGCAATGAAGCAATCCGGGCGGCGTTGAGCAGCGGCGCGCCGGTCATCGTCGATCCCAAGGGCCGCGACTTCGCGCGCTACGGCGCGGTCGATGTGATCAAGCCGAACGCGGGCGAGCTGGCCGCCGCCACCGGCCTGTCGGTCACGACCGACGAGCAGGTCGAAACGGCCCTGGCGGCCCTGCTGGACGCCACGACCGCCAAGGCCGTGGTCGTGACCCGCGCGGGCAAGGGCATGAGCTTGATGCGGCGCGGCGGTCTGGTGCGCCACTTTCCGGGCCGAGCGCGCGAGGTGTTCGACGTGTCCGGCGCCGGCGACACCGGCCTGGCGGCGCTGGGGCTGGCTCTGGGCGCGGGCGCGTCCCTGGAGCGGGCGGTCGAGTTCGCCATCCTGGCCTCGGGCGTGGTGGTCGGAAAGGCGGGCACCGCCGTGGTCACGCCCGCCGAACTGATCGAGGCCGAGATGAGCGGCCACGCCCTGGCCGCCCACGCCAAGGTCACGCCGCTGGACGAACTGGCCGCCGAGGTCGAGACCTGGCGGCGTCAGGGCCTGAGGATCGGCTTCACCAACGGCTGTTTCGACATCCTGCATCGCGGCCACGTCGCCTATCTGCAACAGGCCCGTGGCTGGTGCGACAGGCTGATCGTTGCCTTGAACACCGACGCCTCTGTGCGGCGGCTGAAGGGCGAGGGGCGGCCCGTCAACGACCTGGAAAGCCGCGCCGTCGTGCTGGGCGGCTTGTCCAGCGTCGACCGTGTGACGGCCTTCGACGATCCGACCCCCATCGCCCTGATCGAACGCTTGCGGCCCGATGTGCTGATCAAGGGATCGGACTATACCCGCGAAGGCGTCGTCGGCGGCGATCTGGTCGAAAGCTGGGGCGGAGAGGTCAGGCTGGCGGACTTCCGCGACGGCGTCTCGACCACCCGGACCATAGAGAAGCTGTCAGCCAAAGACTCAGGGAGCGCGGCGTGACCCGGCGGATGATGGTGGTGACCGGCGGGGCCGGCTTCATCGGTTCGAACATCGTCGCCCGTCTGGCGGCAGAGGATCGCTGGGACGTGGTTGTCTGCGACCGGATGGAGACCGCCGACCTCGCCAAATGGCGCAACCTGTCCAAGCATCGCATTGCCGACCTGTGGGCGCCGGAAGAGCTGTTCCAGAAACTGGAGCAACACGCCGAGGCCGTGGATGCGGTGATCCACATGGGCGCCATATCCTCGACGACCGAGCCGGACGCCGACCTGATCCTGCGCACAAATTTCAGCCTGTCGCGCGACCTGTGGGACTGGTGCGTCGCCCGCGACAAGCGGCTGATCTACGCCTCGTCGGCCGCGACCTACGGCGATGGAGACCGGGGGTTCGAGGATGATGACACACTTGATGCCCTGTCATCGCTTCGACCGTTAAACGCTTATGGTTACTCCAAAAGACTGTTTGACGAATATGCCGTTCGCAACGCGATGAAGGGGTCGGCGCCGCGTCAGTGGGCGGGGCTGAAATTCTTCAACGTCTATGGCCCGAACGAATATCACAAGGGCGGCATGAAGTCGGTCGTGGCCCAGATCTGGCCCAAGGTCGCGGCCGGCGAGACGGTCGAGCTGTTCCGATCGCACAATCCGAACTATCCCGATGGCGGCCAGCTCAGGGACTTCGTCTATGTCGATGATGTGGTCGACATCGTCGACTGGCTGTTGGCGACGCCTGAAGTGAGCGGCGTCTTCAACGCGGGGTCCGGTCAGGCCCGGTCCTTCGTCGATCTGGCGCGCGCGACCTTCGCCGCCGCCGGGAAGGCGCCGTCGATCGCCTATGTCGACATGCCCGAGGCGATCCGGGACCGGTATCAGTATTTCACCGAGGCGCGCATGGACCGCATCCGCGCCCTGGGCTTTCCGGGCCAGTCGACGCCGCTGGAAGAGGGCGTGCGCCGTTACGTCCAGGGCTTCCTGTCTCAGTCGGATCCCTATCGATGAGAACGCCCCGGCTGACCCTGCGCCAGTGGGTCGGCTACGTCGGCTTCGCCGCCGTTCTCATCCTGACGGCCGCCGTCGCCGTATGGCGCGGCGACATCCTGCGCGCCGGACTGGACCCGCAACAACCTTTCCAGACCTATGAGCCGCCGCCGCCCGTGGCCTATGCCGATCCGCGCGCCTGGGCCATGCGGGACGTGCGGATCGACGGCGCGGGACCGGCGGCGGTCTTCTTTGTGCATCCGACCACCTATGCGGCCGCCCGCGAGTGGAACGGCCCGATCGGCGACCCAGAGGCTGACGCCTATCTGCGACGGGTGGTCCTGCCCAACTATGCCGGCCCCTTCGCCCAGGCGGGCGCGATCAGCGCGCCGCGCTATCGCCAGGCCAGTCTCTACGCCCGCCTGACCCTGCGCGACGACGCGCGCGAGGCGCGGGCCTTCGCCTATGCCGACATCGACGCCGCCTTCACCGCCTTCTTGGCCGCGCACCCCACGGGTCCGATCGTCCTGGCCGGCGTGGAGCAGGGCGGGGAGTTGCTGGACAGGCTGCTGAGAACCCGCGTGGCGCCGGACCCGGCGCTGCGCGCGCGCCTGGTCGCCGCCTATCTGATCGATACGGTGACGGCGCGCGATCGGGCGCCGATCCCGCCTTGTTCGTCGCGGACCCAAACCGGTTGCGTGCTGGCCTGGTCGCAAGTGAACGAGGGTGACGAGGGCGCGGCGCGGCGACGGCTGCGCCGGGCGCTGGTCTGGGACGACCGCGGGCGGCTGGTCGACCTGGGCGGGCGCGAGGCCCTGTGCGTCAACCCTATCACCGGGTCCACGGATGCGGCGCGGGTCGAGGCGCGCAATCATCGCGGCGCCACCAACGCCACCGGCCTGGAATGGGGCGCACGGCCGGCGCTGATGGCCCGGGAGATGGCGACCCAGTGTCGTGACGGACTGTTGCGCCACACCCCGCCGCGCCGCGAATCCTTCCGCGAGCAGGGAGACTGGACGGAACGCAGAATGGCGCGTCCTTACAATCTGTTCTATGGTGATATTGAAGCGGACATTCAGACGCGGCTGAGCAATTGGCTGGCCGGTCAGTCGATACCGGGACGCTGAGTCCGCCAGTCGAACAGGGCTTCCAGAACCTGTACGGCCTGGCCGCGCTCCGAGACCAGATCGGGGTCGCGGTCCAGCAGTATCCGGGCGTCGTCAGCGGCGGCCAGCATCAGGGTCCGATGCCGGATCGGATCGGCGAAGCGATAGGCGGGAAATCCGCTCTGCTTCAGCCCCAGGGGATCGCCGCCGCCGCGTAGCCTGAAATCGGCTTCGGCGATCTCGAAGCCGTCTTCGCTGTGGCGCAGCATATCCAGGCGCGCCTTGGCCGTCGCGCCCAACTCCCCATCGGGACCGCCGCCATACAGCAGGATGCAGGCACTGGCCTTGGAGCCGCGTCCGACGCGGCCGCGCAACTGGTGCAACTGGGCCAGGCCGAAACGGTCGGCGTGTTCGATCACCATGATGGTGGCGTTGGGCACGTCCACGCCGACCTCGACGACGGTGGTGGCCACCAGCAGCGGCAGGCGGCCATCGGCGAAATCGGCCATGACCTTTTCGCGTTCGACGCCGTCCATCCGGCCATGGGCCAGGCCGACCTCGACGCCCAGTATGCGCCGCAGATCGTCGGCTCGCGCCTCGGCGGCGGCCAGGTCGCTGGCTTCGGATTCCGCGACCAGCGGGCAGATCCAATAGGCTTGGGCGCCCATGTCGAGCGCCGCCTTCAGCCGCTGCGCCACCTCGCCGATCCGGGCCAGGGGCAGGACCGCCGTCGCCACCGGCGTGCGGCCCGGTGGTTTCTCGCCCAGACGCGAGACGTCCAGCTCGCCATACTGTGTCAGTTCCAGCGTGCGCGGGATCGGCGTGGCCGACATGGTCAAGAGGTGCACCCCGCCCAGACGCGGATCGCCCTTGGCTTGCAGCCGCTGGCGCTCGTTGACTCCGAAACGGTGCTGTTCGTCGACGACAGCCAGGGCCAGGCGGTCGAAGCGCACCGTGTCCTGGAACAAGGCGTGTGTGCCGATGGCGACCCGGGCCGAACCGTCCAGCAGGGCTTGCAGTTTCCGACGGCGTTCGACCGCCCCGTCGCGCCCGGTCAGCAGGATGGAGGACACGCCCGCCTCCTCCAGCATCGGCGCCAACCGTTCATAATGCTGGCGCGCCAGAATCTCCGTCGGGGCCATCAAGGCGGACTGAAAGCCGCTGGACGCCGCATCAGCCAGGGCCAGGGCCGCCACCACCGTCTTGCCGGAACCCACGTCGCCTTGCAGCAGACGTCCCATGCGCCAGCCCGAGGCCAGATCGGCGCGAATCTCGCCCACGGCCTGGGCCTGGGCGGCGGTCAGCGTGAAGGGCAGGTTGTCCAGCAGCCTGGCCGACGCCTCGTCGGGAATGATGACCGGCGCCGGTTCGATCTGGCGCGCACGCCTCCGCCGCGCCAGGGCCAGTTGGTGCGCCAGCAGTTCGTCATAGGCCAGTCTCTGTCGCGGCGGCGCTTCCTCGGACAGGTCGAACTCGGTCACCGGCTCGTGCACCGCCGTCAGGGCGGCGCGCCAACCGGTCCAGCCGCGCGCGGCCAGCCAGGCGGAGTCCTGCCATTCCGGCAGATCGGGCGTGGCCGCCAACGCCGCCATCACCAGTTTGCGCACCTGGCGCGAGGTCAGGCCCTGCGTCGCCGGATAGACCGCCTCGGCCGCCGGGATCTCGTCGGCGCGGTCGGGCGGCAGGATATGGTCGGGGTGCGGGACCTGCACCTCGCTGTTGAAACGTTCAACCTTGCCGCTGACGACCCGCTCGGCTCCGCGCGGGGCCAGGCGTTCGATCTGCTGCGGCGATCCGGCGAACCAGATCAGGTGCACGAAGCCCGTATCGTCCGAAGCCCGCAGCCGGAACGGCGCGCCGATCTTGTGCGGCGGGATCAGCCGGTCGATCCGCAGACGGAAGATCCCGACCTCGCCTTCGACGGCCGCGGCGGCGGTCATCGGGCGTCGGCGGATAACCCCCGTGGGCGTCAGAAAGGCCAGGTCGCGCACTAACGGTCCCGCCAGCCGTTCGACCAGCGGGGCGACGCGCGGTCCCACGCCCTTCAGGCGGGTGACCGGCGCAAACAGGGGAAAGAGAATCTCCGGCCGCATTTCAACGCCACCATAGCTGGCGAAACGCCGGGCGGAACGCTATCTGACGCGACTTAACGATGGAACGGACCGGGATACCCGCGTGGCCGAGGATAACGCACGTCTGAACGAGAAACGCGGTCGTATCGCCTTCCGCGCCTGGCGGCGCGGATTCCGCGAGGCCGATCTGGTGCTCGGCCCTTTCGTCGAGCGCGAAGGCGCGACCCTGTCCGAGGCCGAACTGGACGAGTTTGAGGCCCTGCTGAACGTCGACGATCAGTATCTGTACGCCTGGATCATCGGCCGCGAGCCGACGCCGGCCGAGCATGAGACCCCACTGATGGCCCGCATCCGCGCCTTCATGCGCGACCATGTCGCCGCCGTCGTGGCCGAGGGCGCGGGCTGATGGGCGGGTTGGCCGCCGGGCGGAGAGATGTGGAGGTCGGCGGCGCGCCCGAGGGGCTGGACGCCCTGGTCGTGGCGCGGGCGCTGGAGACCGGCGGCCTGGGCCTGTTCGTCGCGCGCGATTTTCAGCGCGCGGGGGCGTTCATCCAGGCATTTCGATTCTTTTCCCAAGGTGTCGAGATCCTGGAATATCCGGCTTGGGACTGTCTGCCATATGACCGCTTGAGCCCGTCGGCTTCGGTGGCGGCGCAAAGGATGGCGACCTTGACCCGGTTGGCCGAGCGCAAGCCGGGCGATGCGCCGTTGCTGGTCGTCGCCACCGTGGCCGGAGCCATGCAGCGCACCCCGCCCAAGGACGCCACCCGCCGCGCCGGATTCTCGGCCCGCGTCGGTCAGGACCTCGATACGGCGGCGCTGGAACGGTATTTCGCCGCCAACGGCTATGTGCGCGCCTCCACCGTGGCCGAACGCGGGGAATTCGCGGTGCGCGGCGGGGTGATCGACGTCTTCCCGCCGGGGTTCGACGAGCCGGTGCGGCTGGACATGTTCGGGTCCGAGCTGGAATCGATCCGCACGTTCGATCCCGAGACCCAACGATCGACCGGTCAACGCAAGGCCGTGAACCTGGCCCCGGTGTCGGAAATCCAACTGGACGCCGAGGCCGTGTCGCGGTTTCGCACCGGCTATCTGAACCTGTTCGGGGCGGGTGGCGATAATCCGCTCTATGTCTCCGTCAGCGAGGGCGCGCGGCGGCAGGGGATGGAGCAATGGCTGCCCCTGTTCTACGACCGGCTGGACCATCTGTTCGACTATCTGCCGGAGGACGCCGAGGTCTTTCTGGATCACCAGGTCGAGGGCGCGCGCGCCGAACGCTGGAGTCTGACCGAAGACGCCTATGAGGCGCGACGCGAGGCGGCCCAGGCCAAGGGCGCGGGCGTGGCCAACCGGGCGCTGGCGCCGCAACGCCTGTATCTGACGGGCGAAGAGTGGAACTCGGCTCTGGCCGGGCGCCAGGTGCGCCGGTTCACCCCCTTTGGCGGCGGCGTGGAAGATGCGGGCGGCCGTCTGGGTCGCACCTTCGCGGCCGAGCGGGCGCAGGACAGCGTCAATCTGTTCGAGGCCGTGGCCCATCACGCCGAGACGTTGAAGGCGGAGGGACGCCGGGTCCTGTTCGCCAGTTGGAGCGAAGGCTCGTCCGAACGCCTGGCCGCCATGCTGGGCGATCACGGGCTGCAACCCGTGGTCGCCGTGCGCGACTGGCGCGACGTTCAGGCGGCGCCCGAAGGCGTCTATCTGCGCGGCGTCCTGCCGGTCGAACATGGCTTCACGACCGACGACCTGGCCGTGGTGTCCGAAACCGACATCCTGGGCGACCGCCTGGCCCGGCCGCGTCGCAAGCGTCGCGCGTCGAACTTCCTGGCCGAGGCTTCGGCCCTGACGGCCGGGGATCTGGTCGTGCACCTGGATCACGGCATCGGCCGCTATGAGGGCCTGAAGACGCTGGATATTCAGCAGGCGCCGCACGACTGTCTCGAAATCCTCTATGCGGGGGACTCGAAGCTGTTCCTGCCGGTCGAGAACATCGACCTTCTGACCCGCTACGGAACGGACGGCGAGGGCGTGCAACTGGACCGCCTGGGCGGCGCCGGTTGGCAGGCGCGCAAGGCCAAGGCGAAGGAGCGGTTGCGCGCCATGGCCGAGGGGCTGATCGCCCTGGCCGCCAAGCGCGCCCTGCGTTCGACCGAACCGATTGTCCCGGCGTCCGGCCTGTTCGACGAATTCTGCGCCCGCTTCCCCTACGAGGAGACGGACGATCAGTTGAACGCCATCGGCGACGTGCTCGAGGACCTGGGCAAGGGTCAGCCGATGGACCGGCTGATCTGCGGCGACGTCGGTTTCGGAAAGACCGAGGTGGCCCTGCGCGCCGCCTTCGTGGTGGCCATGAGCGGCAAACAGGTGGCCGTGGTCGCGCCGACGACCCTGTTGGCGCGCCAGCATTTCAAGACCTTCTCGGAACGCTTCGCCGGCTGGCCGGTCAAGGTGCGTCATCTGTCGCGCATGGTGACCGCCAAGGAGGCGGCCGAAACCCGCGCGGGGCTGAAGGATGGATCGTTCGAGATCGTGGTCGGCACCCATGCGGTGCTGTCCGATCAGGTCGGTTTCCGCGACCTGGGTCTGGTCATCGTCGACGAGGAGCAGCATTTCGGCGTCAAGCACAAGGAAAAGCTGAAGGCGTTGCGGGCTGACGTTCATCTGCTGACCCTGACGGCCACCCCGATCCCGCGCACCTTGCAGATGGCGCTGTCGGGCATCCGCGAAATGTCGATCATCGCCACCCCGCCGGTCGATCGCCTGGCGGTGCGGACCTATGTCACGCCGTGGGATCCGGTGCTGGTCCGCGAAGCCCTGCTGCGCGAGAAATATCGCGGCGGCCAGGCCTATTATGTCGCGCCGAGGCTGAAGGACCTGCCGGACATCGAGCGGTTCCTGCGCGAACAGGTTCCCGAGGTGAAATTCGTGGTCGGCCATGGCCAGATGGCGCCGACCCAGCTCGAAGCCGTGATGACCGCCTTCTACGACGGCGAGTATGATGTGCTGGTCTCGACCACCATCGTCGAATCCGGTCTCGACATTCCGACGGCCAATACCCTGGTGGTGCATCGCGCCGACATGTTCGGCTTGGCTCAACTGTATCAGATCCGCGGCCGCGTCGGCCGATCCAAGGCGCGAGCCTTCGCCTATCTGACGACCGATCCGAACAAGCCCATGACCCTGTCGGCCGAACGACGGTTGCAGGTGCTGCAATCGCTGGACAATCTCGGCGCGGGTTTCCAACTGGCCAGCCACGATCTGGACCAGCGAGGCGGCGGCAATCTGCTGGGCGAGGAACAGTCGGGCCATATCCGCGAGGTCGGGGTCGAACTGTATCAGCAGATGCTGGAGGACGCGGTCAACGAGCTGCGCGAGGTGGGCGAGGGCGCGCCGGATCGCGGTTGGTCGCCTGCCATCAACGTCGGGGCTTCCGTTTTGATTCCCGAAAACTACGTCCCGGACCTGAACGTCCGCCTCAGCCTCTATCGTCGTCTGTCCGACGCCGAACGTATGGAGGACCGCGAGGCCCTGGCCGCAGAACTGATCGACCGTTTCGGACCGCTGCCGGACGAGGCCAAGCAGCTTTTGCGCATCGTCGGCGTCAAGGCCGCGTGTCGCGCGGCCAATATCGAAAAGATCGACGTCGGTCCGCTGGGCGCCGTCCTGACCCTGCGCGACAACCGCTTCCCTAATCCGGTTGGCCTGGTCGGCCTGATCCAGAAAAACCACGCCTTCTGGAAAATCCGCCCGGATCAGAAGATCGTGGTCAAGGGCGACTGGCCGACGGCCGAGGACCGGCTGAAGGTCGCCGAGCGCATCACCGCCGACCTGGCGCGGGTGGCGACCGCCTAGGAACCCGCCGCTTCAGGCGTCGGGGCGGCGGGCCAGGTCGGTCGACGCCCGCTCCAGCAGGGCGGCGGGTCCTTCTTCGGATCCCAGTTCGGCCACGCCGACGTCGAACTCGACCACGAAGGGCGAGCGGTCCGGCCCGGCGTCGAAGGCCGTACAGCCGATCACGGCGGCGATGCGCTCGGCCGCCAGGCGCGCGGCGGGGCCGGGCGTGGCGGGCAGGGCCAGGGCGAAGACCTCGGGCGCCAGACGTGCGGCCGTGTCCTCGACCCGCACCAGTCGCGACACCATGGCCCCGATCTGAGGCATGGCCCGGTCCAGCCAGCCCCCGGCGCGGGCGTGACGCACCGCCTCGGTCTCGGCCACGCGCAGGACGCAGGCCGACAGGGGCCGTTTGCGCGCCTTGGCCCCCAGGGTCAGCTTGGCCAGGTGGGCGGCGAACAATTCGGGCGTGAATAGGCCGGTCGACGGGTCCATCAGGCCCGAGGCGCGCACGCCGTCCAGCGCCCGGCGCACTGCCTGGTCGCGCCTATGGGTGCGGGCCAGACCCATTACCCGCTCGGCCGTCTCATCCTCGGACGTCTCGGCCGTGGCGACATCGGCCAGGCCGCGATTGTAGAGTTCGCTGAGGTTTATCTCGCTGGTTCCGCGCAGATAGAGGACCAGCGGAATGTGATACAGCCGCGTATTGCGCTTCATGCCCGAGGCGATGGACAGGGCCGGCGCGTGGTCTTCTCCGCCCCACAGCACCGCAGCGTCGAAGGCGCTTTCGTGCAGATAGTCGAAGGCGGTGTATGGCGTCGGCGCGGCCACCACCTCGGCGCCGCGCGCGGTCAGGGCGTTGGACAAGGCCAGGAAACGTCGATCCGCCGCCCCGGCGGCCAGAATGCGCGGGGGCGTCGCCGTTTCGATGTCGGTCTTCAGAACAATCCCCCGCGCCGCGAACGTGGCCTGGCGCAGGTTGAACTCCTCCTGGGCGATCGCGGCGCGATAGAGCTGCTCCAGTCGCATGGCCGCCTGGGCCGGGTGGGGCGCGTCGCGCATCGTCAGATCAGCGTCAGACCGATCGTTCCCGCCGATCAGAATCACAGGCAGGCGGCGGGGCAGGGCGGCTTCTCGCAACCGCGCCACGGCGTCTTCAGCCAGGCCCTCCGCCTCGACCACGGCGGCCTCCAGGGACAGGTCGCGCAAGGCGGCGACGGCCGCCGGAATCGAACGGGCCGTCACCGTGCGCCAGCCCAGGGCGTCGAGACCCTGGCACAGAGGCCCGGTCCGATCATCGGTCGCGGCGACGACCAGAACGCGCGGATCGGACTCCAAGGGCGGCCTCCAGCAGCCCGCCGCCGACTCCCGGCGCGGGCGCGCGGACCATAACGACGGCTCGCTCGCCGATGCAATGGCGTGTGAGGCGCGCCTGTTGATGACGCTTTCATGGCGGACGAATTCCGTTAGACTCGTCCAAGCGCTGTGTGGGGAAGCTGGCTTGAGTTCCAATGTAAGCGAGATCGCCTCGCCGTCCTTCTGGGGGCGGCTGGCCGTCCGGGCCTTCACCCGCAGTTGGGGCCGCGACGTCATGCTGTACACGGGCGGGGTGTCCTTCTTCGCCCTGCTGGCGGTGTTTCCGGCCATCGCCATTCTGATCGGCGTCTACAAGGTCGGCCTGTCGATCGGTCCCGTCAGCCAGCAGGCGGCGGCCCTGGCCGACGTGCTGCCGCACGCCGCGCGGACCATCTTCCTGGCCGAGATCGAACGCCTGGCCTCGACGTCGGCGGGCACGGTGTCGGCCCAATCGGCCTTCGCCCTGATCGTAGGCGCCTATGCGGCGCATCGCGGATTCAAGGCGTTGCTGGCTGGACTTAATCTCATTCATGATGAAACCGAGCCGCACGGCTTTTTTCGCTTCAACCTGCTGGCCTTCTTTGTCGCCATCTTCGCCTTCGCCCTCTTCACTCTGGTATCGGGCGCGGTCGTCACCGCACGGGTGATGCGCCATGCGGGCCAGGCGGCGGCGGGAACGGGGGCGTCGACGCCGGGCGCAGACCTGCCTTTCGACGGTCTATTGCCGGCGCTCGGCCTGGCTGTCGGTCTGACGCTGCTCTACCGCTACGCCATGAGCCATCGGACGCGGGTGGCCTGGGCGCCGTCGATCGTGGGCGGAGTGGTGGCGACCCTGCTGTCGACGGTCTCGTCATGGCTGTGCGCCATCTATGTCGAACAGATCGCCCAGTTGGGCGCGACATACGGCTCGGTCGGCGCCGTGGTGGTGTTGCTGATCTGGCTGTCGTGGAACGTCAACGCCATCTTCTACGGCGGCGCCTTCGCCACCGAGATGGAGATCGCCTGGCGTTCGCGCGGGGCGCCCGACGTGGACGGGGCCACCGCCGAGGTGGTCAATCTGTCGGCGCGGCGGGCGTCTCGACGGTGATCGTCAGCACGCCGTCGATCTCCTCAATGCCGATCACCGCTCCGCCCAACTGATCCATCAAGAAGGGCGCGTCGATCCGCGCCATGGGGTCGGTGGCCAATAGGGTCAGTCGCGCGCCGGGCGTAGCCATCTCTATCGCCTTGCGTAGCCGAAGCGTCGGCACCGGGCATTTGTGTCCGCGCGCGTCGATGACCGTCGCCGGGATCATCCCAGCCGCTCCAACAGCATTTCCAGCGCCTGTTCGACGCTGGCGCGACGCACCGCCTGGCGGCCGATGCCGCCGAACCGACGTTCGACGTGAACCGCACCGCCGGGGCCAGCCGCCGCGAAATGCACCAGACCGACCGGCTTGTCGGGCGACCCGCCGCCCGGTCCGGCGATGCCGGTGATCGCCACGGAAATCGTCGCGTCCGAATGTTCGACGGCGCCCCGCGCCATCTCCAGGGCCGTTTCGCGCGACACCGCGCCATGGGCGTCCAGCGTCGCCTTGGCCACTGCCAGCATCCGCATCTTGGCGGCGTTGCTGTAGGTGACGAAGCCACGATCCAGCACCGCCGACGATCCCGCGATCTCGGTGACGGCGGCCGCGACCAGGCCCCCGGTGCAGCTTTCGGCCGTGGCGATGATCAGGTCGCGTTCTGTCGCGCGAACGACGACGCGGCGGGCCAGGGATTCGATCTCTTCGGGAAACATCTTGGCTATCCGAAAGCGTGACGAGTCGGTCTAGCGTCCCACCACAGGCGCTGTCGACCGCGCCGAGGCTGGGGGACCCGAATGACCGACGCCGCCGTGACCGCCGCACCGAGAAAAGGCGATCGGCTGCCGCCCGCCCTGTTCGCTCTGGCGATCTTCACCTCGGCCTCTCTGGTTTTCGTGGTCCAGCCGATGGTGGCCAAGCTGGTCCTGCCGATGCTGGGCGGATCACCGTCGGTGTGGAACACCTCGATGGTCTTCTTCCAGGCGGCGCTGCTGGTCGGATACGCCTATGCCCATGCCTTGCAGAGAATCGGCTCGATCCGCGTGCAGGTGGCGGTGCATCTGGTCCTGTTGCTGGCCGCGGCCTTGTTCCTGCCCCTGCATGTCTCGGGCGTGATGGGCGAGCCGAACCCTTCGGCGCCGATCGGTTGGCTGTTGGCGACCCTGGCCCTGTCGGTCGGCGCGCCCTTCGCGGTCTTGTCGGCCACGGCGCCGTTGCTTCAGGCCTGGTACGCCCGCGTTCGTGCGGGGCATGAGGACGGCAAGAACCCCTATGTCCTCTACGCCGCCTCCAACCTGGGCAGCTTCCTTGCCCTGTTGTCCTATCCGCTGCTGATCGAACCGCTGGCGACCCTGGGCGGCCAGCGCGGCGGCTGGAGCATCGGCTATGGCGCCTTCATCCTGATGATCGCGGCCCTGGCCGTGGTGGTCTGGCGCAGCCGCGACGCGGCCGAGGAGCCGCCGCCGCTGGCCGTCAGTCCGCCCATTCCCTGGCTGGACAAGCTGAAACTGGTGCTTCTGGCGGCCGCGCCATCCAGCCTGATGCTGGGCGTTACTGCCCATCTGTCGACCGACGTGGCCTCGGCGCCCTTTTTGTGGGTCGTGCCCCTGGCCTTGTATCTGCTGACCTTCGTCATCGCCTTCCAGAACCGGCCGATCATCCCGATCTGGCTCACCCTGATGTTGCAAGGCACGCTGACGGCGGCCTGCATCATGCTGGTGGCCTTCCGCACCGGCTATTGGCCGATGCTGTTCGCCATCCATCTGGCGACCTTCTTCTTCACCGCCCTGATGTGCCACCAACTGCTGGCCGAGCGGCGACCCGCGCCGGATCGGCTGACCGAATTCTATCTGTTGCTGTCGTTGGGCGGGGTGGTCGGCGGCGCCTTCACGGCGCTGCTGGCGCCGGTGATGTTCGATACGGTGTGGGAATATCCGCTGGTCCTGGTGCTGGTGGCCCTGGCCCGGCCGATGAAGCGCACGCCGGTCGAAAGGTCAGAGATCATCATCTTCGTCTTCGGTCTGCTGGTCGCTGCGACGCCGCCGATCCTGTCGGCCGCTTTCCAGGCCGACTGGGACTTCGCCTGGGCTTTCAACCGCCATGTGCCCTGGGACATGCAGCAATTGTCGATCGCCATCCTGGGCGTATCGGCGATCTGCGCCTTTCTGTTGCGCGACCGAACGCCAGCCTTCGTCATCCTGATCGCGGCCATGGCCCTGTCGTCGCAATACATCGCGCGCGGCTATGACGCGAAACTGTCGGATCGCAGCTTCTTCGGCGTGCTGAAGGTGGCCGAGACCCAGGACCCGCGCATGGGCGGCGCGGTTCATGTGCTGATGCATGGCACCACCCTGCACGGCGCCCAGCCGCGCGATCCGTTGATGCGCTGCAACCCCACCCTCTACTATGCGCCCTCGACGCCCATAGGCCAGGTCAGCCTGGCCCAGCGCGACAAGCCCGGCGCCGTGATCGGCGTGGTGGGCCAGGGGTCCGGCGCCCTGGCGGGCTACAAGCGCGCGACCGACACCCTGACCTTCTTCGAGATCGACCCGCTGGTGAACCGCATTTCGCGCGATCCGAAATGGTTCACCTTCATTTCGGACTGCGCCGACGGCCCGGTGCGCACCGTCCTGGGCGACGCGCGCCTCACGCTCGGCAAGGAGGCGAAAGGGACCTATGATCTGCTGGTTATCGACGCCTTTTCCTCCGACGCCGTGCCCACGCACTTGCTGACTGAGGAGGCGATCAAACTGTATCTCAGCCTGCTGAAGCCCGACGGCGTCGTCCTGTTGCACCTGTCGAACCGCAATCTGGAGATCACCCTGCCGGCCCAGGCCGCAGCCCAGGCGCTGCACGTCCCGGCTCTGCATCAGATCTATGGCGAAAGCGACCGCGAGCCTGAAATGGCCGAGGCGTCCACCGAGGCCATGATCCTGTCGCCGACCGAGGCCGGGCTGGCGCGCTATCGCGACGATCCGCGCTGGAACCAATTGCAGGAGACGCAGGTGCGGCCCTGGACCGACGACTACGTCAATCTGATCGGCTCATTGTGGCGTCACATCACGCGGTGACCGGCAACTCCACTGTCGCCACGGCCTGAGCCGCCAGGCCCTCGCCGCGGCCGGTGAAGCCCATGGCCTCGGTCGTGGTGGCCTTCACGCCGACCGCCGTCAGCGGCAGGTCCAGCAGGGTCGCCAGTCGTTCGCGCATCGCCTGACGGTGCGGTTTCACCTTGGGCCGCTCGCAGATCAGGGTCACGTCGACATTGACGATCCGCCCGCCGCGCGCCGTCACCAGACCGGCGGCATGAGCCAGAAAGCGGTCTGACGACGCGCCCTTCCATTGCGGGTCGGTCGGCGGGAAGTGATCGCCGATGTCGCCGTCGCCGATGGCGCCCAGGATGGCGTCGGTCAGGGCGTGCAGGCCCGCATCGGCGTCGGAGTGGCCGATCAGGGTCTGATCGTGCGCGATCTCGACGCCGCACAGCCACACCGAACCGCCTGGTCCCCAGCGGTGGGCGTCGAAGCCCATGCCGACGTGGGTGCGGCGCGGAATCAGGGCCTCGGCCATGGCGAAATCCTCGGGGAAGGTCAGCTTCATCAGACGCGGATCGCCGGGCGCGACGACGACGCGACCGCCATGGGCGCGCACCGCCTCGGCCTCGTCGGTCGGGGGTTCGACGCCGGTCCAGGCGGCATGGGCGGTTTCGATCACGGCGCGACGAAAGGCTTGCGGCGTCTGGGCGCGGATCAGGCCGTCGCGGTCGACGCTCTCGCCGATGACATCGCCGTCGCTCTTTCGCAGACTGTCGGCGACGGCCAGACCGGGCAGGGCGCCATCCGCGTCGTCCAGCGCCGCCAACAGCCGTGCGATCACCTCGCCCGACACCAAGGGCCGGGCGGCGTCGTGGATCAGCACCGGCTGATCCGGCGAACAGCTCAGCGCCGCCAGCCCCGCCTGCACCGACGCCGCCCGCGTCGCGCCTCCCGTGACCGCTCGCCAGCCTGTCAGGCCGTCCAGCGCCGCCGCCAGCTCGGCCTCCGCGCCCGCAGGGATCACTACGACCGCCTCGTCCGCACCTGCGTCCAGCAGCGCCTGCACCGACCAGCGCACGACCGGATGCCCCGCCAGCGGTCGCCATTGTTTGGCGCCGCCGGCGCGGGAACCGCTTCCGGCGGCGACGATGACGGCTGAAAATCCCATGACGGCCTTCTAATCGCCGACATGACGCTTGACGAGGGGCGGTTCAGACGGCGGAAAGGCGCGGATGACGCGAAGCCTTCAGATCGGAGACGTGACCATTCCCGGCCGGGTGCTGACCGCGCCCATGACGGGGATCACCGACCTGCCGTTCCGTCTGCTCGCGGCGCGGCTGGGCGCGCCCTATGTGGCGACCGAGATGGTGGCCTCGGCCGAACTGGCGCGCGGGCGGCCCGACGTGGTGCGGCGCGCGGCGGTCGGCGAGGGGCTGCCGCTGACGGTCATCCAACTGGTCGGCGCCGACGCGGGCAAGATGGCCGAGGGCGCGCGCATGGCGCAACAGGCGGGCGCCGACATCATCGACCTGAATTTCGGCTGCCCGGCCAAGGAGGTCACCGGCGCCGCCTGCGGCTCGGCCCTGATGCGCACGCCCGATCTGGCCTGCCGCATCATCGAGGCGGTCGTGGACGCGGTCGACCGTCCCGTCACGGTCAAGATGCGGTTGGGCTGGGACGACGCCAGCCGCAACGCCGCCGACATCGCCCGCCGCGCCGAGACCATCGGCGTGGCCGCCGTCACCGTGCACGGCCGCACGCGCAAACAGTTCTACACCGGCGCGGCCGACTGGGCCGCCGTGGCCGAGGTCAAGGCGGCGGTCGGACTTCCCGTCATCGTCAATGGCGACATCCTGACGGCCCAGGATGCGCGGGCCGCATTGGCGGCCTCGGGCGCCGACGCCCTGATGCTGGGCCGGGGCGTCTATGGGCGGCCGTGGCTGCCGGCCTATCTGGAAAGGGCCTTGGCCGACGGGACGGTGCTGGAAGAACCTGACAGGACCGATCGCTTCAGCATCGTCATCGAACACCTGCGCGCCTCGATCGCCTTCTATGGCCTGCCGCTGGGGCTGAAGATGTTCCGCAAGCATCTGGGGTGGTACGTCGAACAGGCGCCCTGGCCCGCCGATCCGGCCGAGCGCCGCGCCGCCAAGGCCAGGCTGTGCCGTTTGGACACGCCGATCGAGGTCGAGGCGGCGCTGGAAAGCCTGTGGTGCGGGAACGTGACGCAAGGCTGCAACTCCGGTGTTGATTTGTCGTCACAGTCGAGAGAAGCTGCCGTGGCATGACCGCCACGCCCGCCGCGCTGGAAGCTTCGGAACCCAACGCCTCGCGTTGGGCGTGGCTGACCAGCAGCCGCTATCGGGCGGCCTTCGGTCTGGCCTATCTGGCCGCGGTTTTGGTCACCTGTCTGGCGATCTGGCTGGTGGCCGTGGCCCCCGGCGACACGACCGGCGGCGCGCGCGCCCAGGCCAGCCGGGCGGTCCTCTACATCCTTCTGGCCAATCTGGTGGTCATCGCCGGTCTCGCGGTCGTGGCGGCGCGGCGGGTACGCCGCCTGGTGCGGGACCGGGCCGATCCCGGCGCGCGGCTGCATCTGCGCTTCGTCGCCATCTTCTCGGCCGTGGCCCTGGCCCCCGCCATCCTGATCGCCCTGGTGTTCGGGGTCTTGGTCAACCGGGGCGTCGACCAGTGGTTCAGCGACAATGTCCGCTCGGCCGTCGACAACGGCGCCGAGATCGGCCGCGCCTATGTCAACGATGTCGGCGCGGGTCTGGAGCGCGACCTGGACGCCATGGCCAATGAGCTGGGCGGCGTGCGCGGCGTGTTCGGCAACCGCATCCAGTTTTCCAGCGCCCTGACCCAGGTGGCGGACTTCTTCGGCTATCCCGCCGTCTATATCCTGGACAGCCAGGGGGCGGTGCTGGCCCAGGGCACGCTTCCCGGCGCCCCGCCCTATGTCGCCCCGCCGCGCGAAGCCTTCGAGACCGCGGCCCAGGGAGAGAACGCGCCCGTCGAGGTGACGGAGAACCCCGACGTCATCCGCGCCGTCTATCCGTTGCCGGACTATGGCGACGCCTATCTGTACGTCGTTCGGCCGCTGGCGCCCGGTCTGGTCGCGCGGATGCGCAACGGCGCCGATTCCATCGCGGCCTATCGCGAGGCGTCCGAAAGCCGCGCACGCATCCAGGCGGCCTTCGCGCTCAGCTATCTGGAGACGGCCTTGCTGGTCCTGGTCGGCGCCGTCTGGCTGGGCCTGTCGGCGGCGGGGACGATCTCGGCCCCCATCGCCCGCCTGGTCAAGGCGGCCGATCAGGTGGCGGGCGGGGATCTGAGCGCGCGGGTAGATGCCGAGAATGATCCTGGCGAGATCGCCGTCTTGTCTAATGCTTTCAATCGTATGACGGGAGACCTTCAGGCGCAACAGGAAGCTTTGCGCGCCGCCAGCGACGACGCCCAGGCGCGCAGCCGCTTCATCGAGACCGTGCTGTCGGGCGTCAGCGCGGGCGTGATCGGCCTGGACCGCCGCGGGCGCATCTCGGCCATCAACGACAGCGCCCTGCAACTGCTGGCGATTTCCGAGACCGAGGTGCACGGCAAGGCCCTGGCCAAGGTGTCGCCGGAACTCAGCGATCTGGTCGGGCGGGCCGAGGCGCATATCGAAGAGGATATCGATGTCAGCCGCGAGGGCGAGACCCGGCGCCTGCGTGTCCGTATCGAGGGCGGCCTGGGCGGCGAGATGGTGCTGACCTTCGACGACATCACCCGCCTGGTCACGGCCCAGAGGAATGCGGCTTGGCGCGACGTGGCCCGGCGCATCGCCCATGAGATCAAGAACCCGCTGACGCCGATCCAGCTCTCGGCCGAGCGTCTGCGCCGCAAATACCGCGCCCGCATCGCCGATGACGTGGACACCTTCGACCGCTGCACCGAGACCATCATCCGCCAGGTCGGCGACATCGGCCGCATGGTCGATGAATTCTCGGCCTTCGCCCGTATGCCTACGCCGCGGTTCGCGCCCGAGAACCCGGCCGAGCTGCTGCGTCAGGCCGTCTTCGCCCAGCGCGTCGCCGCGCCCGAGGTCATGGTCGAGATCGCCGAACCCCTGCCCAAGGCCGTGCTGAACTGCGATGGGCGCATGGTCGGCCAGGCCCTGACCAACATCCTGAAGAATGCGGGCGAGGCGGTGGCCGCGCACCGCGCCGCCAAGGGCATGAGTTTTGATCGCGCCCATCCCGGCATCATCGCCCGTCTGGACGTCGAAGACGGCGTGGCCGCCTTCGTCATCGAGGACGACGGCGTCGGCCTGCCCGCCAAGGATCGCGACCGCCTGACCGAACCCTATGTCACCACGCGCGAGAAGGGCACGGGCCTGGGCCTGGCCATCGTCAAGCGCATCTGTGAGGACCATGGCGGCGAACTGCGGCTGGCCGACGCCGCACAACTGGGCGGCGCCCGCATCTGCCTGACCTTTCCCCTGCAACCGACCGTCAAGGCCGGCCGCGACGAGACGTCCAAGGGCGTCGGCGCGGTCGCCGCCGAATAGCGAGCGAACCCATGCGATCCACCGGTGCCGACATTCTGGTCGTCGATGACGAGGCGGACATCCGCGATCTCGTCTCGGGGCTGTTGGAGGACGAAGGCCACGCGGTTCGCACGGCCTCGAACTCGGACGAGGCCCTGGCCGCCATTCGGGCGCGCAAGCCGTCCCTGGCCGTTCTGGACATCTGGATGCAGGGCGGGGGGCTGGACGGTCTGGAACTGCTGGACGTGGTTCAGGGCCTGGACCCCGATCTGCCGGTCGTCATGATCTCGGGCCACGGCAATATCGAAACCGCCGTCAGCGCGTTGAAGCGCGGCGCCTATGATTTCATCGAAAAGCCTTTCAAGTCCGACCGGCTGGTGGTGGTGGTCGATCGGGCGCTGGAGGCCGCGTCGCTCAAGCGCGAGAACCGGCGCCTGCGCGCCCAGGCCATGGCCCCGGCCGGACTGATCGGCAAGTCGGCCGCCGCCCAGCAACTCCGCACCACCATCGCCAAGGTGGCCCCCGCCAACAGCCGCGTCCTGGTGTCCGGCCCGCCCGGCTCGGGCAAGGAACTGGTCGCGCGCCAGATCCACGAGGCCAGCCCGCGCTCGCGCGGCGAGTTCGTGGCCATTTCAGCCGCCGGCATGACGCCCGAGCGCCTGGATGTCGAACTGTTCGGCGAAGAGGGGGCCGACGGCCGCCCATCGAAGATCGGCGTGTTCGAACGCGCCCATAACGGCACCCTGTACCTCGACGATGTCGCCGATATGCCCCGCGAGAGCCAGAGCCGCATCCTGCGCGTGCTGGTCGAGCAGCGTTTCCGCCGCGTCGGCGGCGAACAGGACGTGCAGGTCGATGTGCGCGTGGTCACCTCGACCTCGCGCGACCTGAAGATCGAGATCGCCGAGGGCCGGTTCCGGGAGGACCTATTCCACCGTTTGAACGTAGTGCCCATACGGGTGCCTCCGTTGTCCGAGCGACGCGAGGACATCGCCGATCTGGTGGACTATTTCATCGACTCCCTGGCGGCGTCCCAGGGTCTGCAACGCCGCCGCGTGGGCGAGGACGCCATCGCCGTGCTCCAGGTCCATCCCTGGCCCGGCAACGTCCGCCAGTTGCGCAACAACATCGAGCGGCTGCTGATCCTGTCGACCGGAGACGCCGACGAAGCGATCACCGCCGACATGCTGCCTCAGGAAGTCGCCACGGGCGGATCGCCAGGGATGTTGGGCGCCGAAAGGATCATCGCCCTGCCGCTGCGCGAGGCGCGCGAGGTGTTCGAGCGTGAATATCTGGCCGCCCAGATCATGCGTTTCGGCGGCAACATCAGCCGCACCGCCGCCTTCATCGGCATGGAGCGGTCGGCCCTGCACAGAAAGCTGAAGTCGCTGGGCGTCTCGCCCGCCCGCGGCGGAGAGGATGAGGACCTGGCCTGATGTCGCGCGTCGCCTATGTGAACGGTCAGTATGTTCGACACGGCCAGGCCGTGGTTCATATCGAGGATCGCGGTTTTCAGTTCGCCGACGGGGTCTATGAGGTCTGGTCGGTGTTCGACGGTCGCCTGGCCGATTTCGACGGTCACCTGACCCGGCTGTGGCGCAGTCTGGACGAATTGCGCATCGACCATCCGATGAGCCGCGAGGCGCTGGAGGCGGTGCTGAAGGAGACGGTGCGCCGCAATCGCGTGGTCGAGGGGCTGGTCTATATCCAGGTCACCCGCGGCACGGCGCGACGCGACCACCCGTTCCCGGCCGAGGGCACGCCGCCCAGCGTGGTCATCACCGCCCGGTCCCTGCCGCTGTCCAAGGGCGCCGCCCAGGCCGCCAAGGGCGTCGCCGTCATCACCCAGCCCGACATCCGTTGGGGGCGCTGCGACATCAAGACGGTCGGCCTGTTGCCCAACGTCCTGGCCAAACAGGCGGCCAAGGAGCGCGGCGCGGCCGAGGCCTGGATGGTCGACGAGATGGGCCTGGTCACCGAAGGCTCGTCGACCAACGCCTGGATCGTCGATGAGAACGGCAGGCTACGGACGCGGGATGCGCAGTCCAACATCCTGCGCGGCATCACCCGCGCGGCCGTCATGGCCCTGATCGCCGAAGAGGGGCTGAAGCTGGAAGAGCGGGCGTTTTCGGTCGAGGAGGCCAAGCGCGCCAGAGAAGCCTTCTACACCTCGGCCACCGGCTTCGTGATGCCCGCCGTCTCCATCGACGGGGTGAAGATCGGCGACGGCAAGCCGGGTCCGATCGCGACCCGCCTGCGCGCCCTGTATCTTGAAGCGGCCGAGCGAGACGCCATCTGACGCATTGCGGGCGTGGCGAAGGGCCGTCTAAGGTCCTTGTCGCGCCCACGCCTTCCGGCGCGAACAACAGAGAACAGGGGCCAACCCGCCATGTCGCAGGACAAACGCCAAAACCTTCAGGACGCCTTCTTGAACAGCGTCCGCAAGACCAAGACGCCGCTGACCATCTTCCTGGTCAATGGGGTGAAGCTCCAGGGCATCGTCACCTGGTTCGACAATTTCTGCGTCCTGCTGCGCCGCGATGGCCAGTCGCAACTGGTCTACAAGCACGCCATCTCCACCATCATGCCGTCCGCGCCGGTTCAACTGTACGAACCCGACGCCGACGAGGACTGAGCGGCGCGAGTGAGGAGTGCTAGTGAGCGAGAGGTGGGCGATATGCATAATCGCCTTGCTCACTAGCACTCCTCACTCCCGACACACCGAGACCGAAACTCTGACTTCTCATCTTATCGACCACGCTGTTCCCTTGATCCGGGCCGTCGTCATCCACCCGGACGGCCGCAATGATAGTCCGCGCCTGGCGACCGAGCGGCTTGAGGAGGCCGTGGGCCTGGCTCGCGCGCTGGACCTCGACGTGCGCGCCGAAGAGATCGTGCGCTTGCGCAAGATCACACCTGCGACGCTGTTCGGCGCCGGCAAGGTCGAGGAACTGGCCGCACTGGTCCGCGCCGCCGAGGCCGAGGCCGTGGTCGTCGACGACCAGTTGACCCCGGTGCAGCAACGCAATCTGGAAAAGGCCTGGGACGCCAAGGTCATCGACCGTACCGGCCTGATCCTGGAAATCTTCGGTCGCCGCGCCCGAACCAAGGAAGGCCGCCTTCAAGTCGAACTGGCGCGGCTGGACTACGAGCGCTCGCGTCTGGTCCGCACCTGGACCCACCTGGAGCGCCAGCGCGGCGGCACCGGCAGCACGGGCGGTCCCGGCGAGACCCAGATCGAGATCGACCGCCGCCTGATCGCCGACCGCATCGTCAAGCTGAAGACCGAGCTGGAAGAGGTGCGCCGCACGCGCGGCCTGCACAGGAAACAGCGCCAGAAGGTCCCGTTCCCGACGGTGGCCCTGGTCGGCTATACCAACGCCGGCAAGTCGACCCTGTTCAACCGGCTGACGGGATCCGAGGTGCTGGCGAAAGACCTGCTGTTCGCCACCCTCGACACGACCCAGCGCACGATCCGCCTGCCGCAGGGGCGCCCAGCCATCGTCGCCGACACCGTCGGCTTCATCTCTGACCTGCCGCACGAACTGGTCGAAAGCTTCCGCGCCACCCTGGAAGAGGTGGGCGAGGCCGACCTGATCCTGCACGTCCGCGACATCGCCAGCCCCGACACCGCCGCCCAGGCCGCCGACGTCGAGACCGTGCTGAAACAGATCCCCGCCGCCGAGGGCAAGACCCGCCGCGTGCTGGAAGTCTGGAACAAGATCGACCTGTTGGACGCCGACGCCAGGGCCGAGGTTCTCGGCGTCGCTGAACGGCTGTCGCGTGACGGCCGCGCTGTCGCTGTGTCGGCCTGGACGGGCGAGGGGATCGAGACCCTGCGCCAGACCATCGCCGATCTGGTGGATGACGAGCCGGAAATCCGTCTGACCGTGCCGGTCGGGCGAGGCGACGTCCTGGCCTGGCTCTACGAGAACGGGCGCGTGACCCAGCGGACGATGAACGATCAGGGGGATATCCAAATGATCGTCCGGCTGCACCCGGCGGCGCTGGGGCGGCTGGAGCGTATGCACCCCGATCTGACGGGATGACGCGATGCAACTGACTGAGACCATTCTGCTGTTGCTGTTGGCCGTGGTGGTCTCGGGCTGGGTGGCGCGCATCAGCCGCATCCCCCTGCCGCTGGTTCAGATCGCTCTGGGCGCGGGCGTCGTGTTCGTGACGGGCGACACCATCGACCTGAAACCTGACGTCTTCTTCCTGCTGCTGCTGCCGCCGCTGCTGTTCATGGACGGCTGGCGGATGCCCAAGGAGGCCCTGTACCGGGATCGCATGATCATCCTGGAGCTGGCCCTGGGGCTGGTGATCTTCACTGTCGTCGGCCTGGGTCTGCTCATTAACTGGATGATCCCGGCGATGCCGCTGGCAGTGGCCTTCGCCCTGGCGGCCATATTGTCGCCGACGGACCCGATCGCCGTTTCCGCCATCGCCGCCCGTTCGCCCATTCCGCGACGCCTGATGCACATCCTGGAAGGCGAGTCGCTGCTGAACGACGCGACGGGCCTGACCTGTATGCGCATCGCCGTGATCGCGGCCAGCACGGGCGTCTTCTCGCTGAGTCAGGCGGTCGGAACCTTCGCCTGGCTGGCCGTTGGGGGCATCGCCGCCGGGGTCACGGTCACCCTGGCCATCGGCCTGGCCAAGAACTTCATCAGCCGGCGTTGGGGTGAGGATGTCGGGGGCCAGATCCTGATCAGTCTGCTGATGCCGTTCGCGGCCTATCTGGCGGCTGAATCCATCCATGCCTCGGGCATTTTGGCGGCGGTGGCCGCGGGCGTGACCATGACCTTCACCGAGGGGCAAGGGGCGGCTCTGACGGCCACCCGCGTTCGTCGCGCCGTGGTCTGGGACACGGTTCAGTTCGTGGCTAACGGCGTGATCTTCGTCATCCTGGGCGAACAACTGCCGTCGATCATGGCCCGGGCGGCAGAGGTCATCCAGTCCACTCGCCATAACGACGTGTGGTGGTTGGCGGTCTATGTCGTGGCCATCGTCGCGGCTCTGGCGGCGCTGAGGTTCATCTGGGTGTGGACGTCGCTGAAGCTGACGCTGTTTCGACGCAAGGGCCGCGGACCGCCGCCCAGGGTGGGTCTGCGGCTGGTCGCCGTGATGTCCCTGGCCGGGGTGCGCGGCGCCGTCACCTTGGCCGGCATTCTGACGCTGCCCTTCGTCCTGGCCGACGGCGCGCCGATGCCCGCGCGCAACCTGGCCATCTTCCTGGCGGCGGGCGTGATCGTGGTGTCTCTGGTCCTGGCGTCCGTGGCTCTGCCGCCCTTGCTGAAGGGGATCGAACTGCCGCCCGATCCCAGCCGCACGGCCGATGAGGACAAGGCGCGTGTATCGGCCGCCAAGGCCGCCCTGCGCGCGGTCGAGGACGCCCAGCACGCCATGGCCGAGAACCAGGCCGATCCCGATCTCTATGCCGACGCTGCGGCTAGGGTGATGGAGATCTATCGTCACCGCATCGACAGCCATTCGGAAACGGAAGCCGAGGCGATCGAACGCGCGCGCAAAGCCGACGACGTCGAGCGCCGTCTGCGCCTGGCGGGGCTGGCTGCCGAGCGCAAGGAACTGGTCCGCATGGCCCATCGCCGACTGATCGATGAGGAGACTGCGCACAAGCTGACGCGCGAGATCGACCTGCTGGAACTCCGCTACGGCTGACGCCGCTCCGCCGCCTTGGCCGCGTTCCACAGGGCGTCCATCTCGGCCAGGTCCGACTGCTCCGGCGTGCGGCCGTCCTTGGCCAGCTCCGCCTCGATGAAAGCGAACCGACGCACGAATTTGGCGTTGGCGCCACGCAGGGCGTCCTCCGGCTCGACGTTCAGCTTGCGCGCCAGGTTGGCGACCACGAACAGCAGGTCGCCCATCTCCTCGCGCGCCTTGTCCAGGTCGCCCGCGGCGATCTCGGCGCGCAGCTCGGCGACCTCCTCATGCAGCTTGTCGAACACCTCGTCGGTCGACGGCCAGTCGAAGCCGACCCGCCCGGCGCGTTTGGTCAGCTTGGCGGCGCGGGCCAGGGCGGGCAGGCCCACGGGCACGTCGTCCAGCGCGCCGTGCTGGGACCGGGCCTTGCGCTCCTCGGCCTTGATGTCCTCCCAGCGGGCCTTCTGCGACCAGGCGTCCGGCTTGGCGTCCTCGACCCCGAAGACATGCGGATGACGCCGCTCCAGCTTGTCGGCGATGGCGTCGGCCACGTCGTCGAAGGCGAACAGCCCCTGTTCCTCGGCCATGCGGGCGTGAAAGACGACCTGGAACAACAGGTCGCCCAGCTCGGACCTCAGGTCGTCGAAGTCGCCCCGCTCGATGGCGTCGGCGACCTCATAGGCCTCCTCCAGCGTATAGGGGGCGATGGTGGCGAAGGTCTGCTCCACATCCCACGGACAGCCGCCGACCGGGTCGCGCAGCCGCGCCATGATGGCCTTCAACCGGTCGATGGCGGTCATGCCGTCGTCTCTTCGCGCGCGACCAGGGCCAGGCGCACCTGCTCATGTCGCTCCGGCGTCAGCGGATAGCCCTTCAGGATCCAGGCCGCCGATGCGATCAGCAGGGCGGGCAGGGCGACGAACATGACCTGCAAGGCCAGCAGCGAGGTCGCGCTGTTGCCTCCGGCCGGAGGGACCGCCTGAAAGCCGATGGCGCCTAGGACCAGATAGGGGATCAGGGCTGCGACGTGGCCGATCTTGGTTGTCGCCGACAGGATGGAGAACATCAGGCCGGTCCGGTCCACCCCGGTCTCCAGCCGCACCTCGTCGCCCGCGTCCGCCATCATCGCCCTGAGCAGGAACAGCCCCGCCGCATAGGGCAGGCCGGCGATGAACATGGCCGTCGCCGTCAGCGCGAAATTTCCGCCCGGCAGCAGGGTGGCGACGAAATACAGGCCCGCGAAAATCAGGCTGGCCGTGGCCAGGGCGCGGTGCTTGCCGATCTTCACCGCCAGCCTGGCCCAGATCGGCGCCCCGACCAGCCCGCCCAGGAAATACAGCAGCATGAAGATCGACGCTTCAGCTCGGTCATAGCCCTTCACCTGATCGAAGAAGAAGAACAGCAGGGCGCCCGTGATCCCCGGCGCCACGCCCAGCACCAGGTCCGCCGCCAGCAGCCGCGCCACCGTCGGCCGCTTCAGCAGGGCGAAATAGGCCGCCGCGCCTCCGTGCGGCGCCGCGCCCGCATTGACCGGCTCGGGCACGGTCATCAGCGCCAGACCGATGGTCAGGGGCAGGGCGGCGATGATCACCCAGCCCATGATGTGCACGCCCGCTACATAGTCGCCGACGCCCAGTTTCAGCACGGCCGCGGGCAGCACCAGGATGGCGATGACCCCGACGATGTTGAACGCCTGCCACCAGGCATAGACGCGACTGCGCTGGTCGTATTCGGGCGCCAGCACCGAGGCCCAGCCCAACTGCCCCAAGGTGCCGATCGAGAAGCCGACATAGAGAACCAGCAGCCACAGGAACAGGTAACCCGGCCCCGCGCCCGGCTGGACCAGAACGAAGATCATCAAGGCCGCCAGCATCAGGATCGGCGTCGACAGCGCCATCCACGGACGATAGCGGCCGAAGCGGGTCCGGGTCCGATCCATGCCCCAGCCGACCAGAGGATCGAAGGCGATGTCGATCAACCGCACGGCCATGAAGACCAGACCCACCAGGCCGATCTCGATGCCGACATGGCTGGCGTAATACTCCGGCAGGGTCACCGGCAGGGCCACGCCGAAGGCGGCCAAGGGCAGGCATGGCCCCGAGAAGGCCGCCAGCACGGCGTTGCTGCGGCGGTGCGGCGCGGTGGCGGGGGCGGCGTCGGTCATCCGGCGTTCCAGTCAGACCCGCCCGAGTCGGGCGGCCCGCCACCCTGCCAGCAATCCCGCGACGATGCAGCCTTGCCGTCGCCGCAAGTCCGGGGTCTCCTGCCGTCATGCGCGCCTTCTGGCCCCTGCTGAGTCTGTTTGTCGCCCTGCTGGTCTCGCCCGCGGCGGCCCAGACCCGCGACCGTTGCCAGGACGGCGAGGCGCAATGGGCGGGTCAGGCCTTCGCCAACGCCATTTCGATCTATTCGCTGGAATGGTCGCCGTTCGGCTCACAGGAATGGGGCTGGGAGACCTATCTGCCGCTGATCCAGAAAGAGCTGGGCACCGAGTGCGCACCGACCACGCCGGTCTTCGCCGAGACCCTGTCGCGGTTCCAGGCGCGCTATGCCTTGCCGTCCACCGGCGTGTTCGACCAGCCGACCTTCCAGGTCCTGCGCGGGATCTGGCAGGAGCGGCGCCCCTTCATCATGGCGCGGGTCAATGGCGGCCCGTGTCCCGATCCGCCGCCATTGAACCAGTTGGGCTATCTGGTCGCCGAGGAGGAGCACGCCGACCGTCTGACCCGTCTGTTGCGTCGCGACGTGCTGGACGCCTATCGTCGCATGGTGGCCGCCGCCCGCGCCGAGGTGCCGGAGGTCGCGCGCGATCATGAGCTGTTGCAGATCTTCTCGGGCTTTCGCGACCCGGAAGCCGACGCCGCCCGATGCGCCGAACAGGGCAATTGCGACGGCGTGCGCCGCGCCGTCTGTTCGCCGCACCGCACAGGCACGGCCATCGACCTCTATGTCGGCCAGATCGAGGGCCTGGGCGTTGATTCCACCAACCCGGCCAGCCGCCAGCACATGACCCGCGGGGCGACCTACCGTTGGCTGGTCCAGAACGCGGGCCGCTTCGGCTTCGTGCCCTACGTCTATGAACCCTGGCATTGGGAATGGGTCGGCGAGCCGTGATCCGCAGCCTGACCGGAGGTGAAAAGGCCCTGGCGGCCGAGGTCTTCGCCGACGATCTGAACCTGGACGACGTCCGCATACTGACCGCGCCATGGCCGGTCGCGCGGGCCTTCGTGCCTGGTCGCTGGTTCGGGCGCGACTGGGTCGTCTGGCCGCGCGGGACCCTGGTAGAAGACATCGCCGCAGCCGACCTGAACCACCAGGCGACCTTCATCCATGAACTGGTCCATGTCTGGCAGGCGCAGCAGGGCGTGAACCTAGTGACCGGCAAGCTGAGGGCCGGGGACCGGCGCGAAGCCTATGTCTACGCGGCTTCGGACGACTGCACCTGGGCCAGCCTGAACATCGAACAGCAGGCGATGGTGGTCGAGCACAAATTCCGCCTGTCGCGCGGCGCCGTCGCACCCGCCGACCCAGCCTTCTACGACCGGGTCTGCCCCATCGGGCGGCGCATGGAAATCTGAAGAAAAACCTTGCGGTCCTGGCGGGCCACGCCATATTCGCATCCACGTCTGTTACAGACAAGCGACAGTCATAGGGAGCGCGCCATGCCGAAGATCCTGGTTCTTTATCACTCCACCTACGGCCACATCGAAAAGATGGCCGAGGCGGTCGCCGAGGGCGCGCGATCGGTCGAGGGCGCTGTCGTCGACATCAAACGCGTGCCCGAACTGGTGCCCGAGGAGTTGGCGAGAAAGAGCGGCTACAAGCTCGACCAGGCCGCGCCCATCGCCAAGCCCGAGGACCTGGCCGATTATGACGCCGTCATCGTCGGCGCGGGGACCCGCTATGGCACCGCCGCCTCGCAGATGCGCAATTTCCTGGATCAGACCGGCGGCCTCTGGATGCGGGGCGCCCTGGTCGGCCGGGTCGGCGCGGCCTTCACCTCGACCGCCACCCAGCATGGCGGGCAGGAGACGACCCTGATCGGCCTGATCCAGACCCTGCTGCATCACGGCATGCTGGTGGCGGGCCTGCCCTATGCCTGGGCCGGTCAGCAGCGCATGGACGAGATCACCGGCGGCAGCCCCTATGGCGCATCCACCATCACCGGCGGAGACGGCAGTCGGATGCCCAGTGACAACGAGCTGGACGGCGCGCGTTGGCAGGGCCGCTATGTCGCCGAGACGGCCGCGAAGCTGTTCGGCTGATCCCGTGACCCAACCGGCGATCTTCTTCGGTCACGGCTCGCCCATGAACGCCTTGGGCGGGCCGTTCGCCGACGCCTGGCGCCGCGTCGGCCAGGCCGTGGGCAAGCCCAAGGGCATAGTCATGGTCTCGGCCCACTGGGAGACCCGGGGGCTGGGTGTTACGGCTATGGATCGGCCGGAAACCATTCATGATTTCGGTGGCTTCCCAGCCGAACTTTACGCCATGCAATATCCCGCTCCGGGTTCGCCCGATCTGGCGCGACGGGTGTCGGACCTGACCGGGGCGACGCCGACGGACCAGTGGGGCCTGGATCACGGAGCATGGTCCGTCCTGGTCCATGCCTGGCCGCAGGCTGATGTGCCGGTCGTGCAACTGTCGCTGGATCGGCGGCTGGACGCGCGCGGTCATTACGACCTGGCTCGCCGGTTGGGCGCCCTGCGTGAAGAAGATGTGGTCATCGCCGGTTCCGGGGACTTCGTGCACAATCTTCGGACTTGGAAACGCGCAGGGGGCGAGGCCTATCCCTGGGCCGTGTCGTTCAATGAAGCCGTGAAGGCGGCCCTGATCCGCGGGGACCACGAGGCGCTGATCGACTGGGTCGACCTGGCCGAGGACGCCCAGCTCAGCGTGCCGACCGACGAACATTATCTGCCGTTGCTCTATGTCGCCGCCCAGCAGCGACCGGGCGACGACGTGAGCTTCTTCAATGACGTCATCGAGGGCGGTTCCATCTCGATGACGGGCGTACGTATCGGCTAGCTTCCGTCAGATCTTGCCGATCAGGTTGTCGACCGCCCAGGCGCCGGGACCGGCGGCGGCGATATACAGCCAGACGAAGCAATACAGGACGATGGTCTCGCCGCCGTTCAGGATGGGCATGAAGGCCCTGCGGGCGTGCACGGTCCAATAGCCGACGGCGCAATACCCCGAGGCTACAAAGGCCGCAGGGCCGGTGAACAGGCCCAACGCCAGCAACGTGCCCAAGACCAGCTCGAACGGCCCCGACAGGCCCTCCATGCTGAAACCGGGACGCGGCAGGCCCTTGATGGACGGGAAGCCGAGCACCTTGGCCGTGCCGTGGCTGACGAACAGCAGGCCGACCATGATCCGCATCACCGACAGCAGTTGCGACTGATACTCCGCGAGCAAAGCGAACATCGAATCCCTCCTCCCAAAAGGTTTCAAGGCGGAGGAGGGTGGAACAGTTACGGTTTCAGTTCAACAGCCGGGCTTCAGGCCGCCTTGTCCATCTCGGCCATCTGCTGAATGGCGACATAGTCGGTCTTGCCCGTGCCCAGCACCGGCACCTCGGCCACGCGCATGATCTTCTTGGGCACCGCCAGTTCCGGCGCGCCGTGACTTCTGGCCCATTCGGCCAGGCGGCCGACATCGGCGTCCTTGCGATCAGTGACCAGCACCAGTTTCTCGCCCTTGCGGGCGTCGGCGATGGAGACGACGGCGTGGCGCGCCTCGGGCCAGACCGCGCTGGCCAGGCCCTCGACGGCGGTCAGGCTGACCATCTCGCCGCCGATCTTGGCGAACCGTTTCACCCGGCCCAGGATGGCGACATAGCCGTCGCGGTCCACATCGACGATATCGCCCGTGTCGTGCCAGCCGCCTTCCAGCGGCTCGATGACCTCGGGATCGTCTGCCGACAGATAGCCCTTCATGATATTGGGACCGCGCAGATACAGCCGCCCGCCCGTCTCGATGCCTGGCACCGGCGTCAGCTTCCACTCCATGCCCGGCAGCATCTGGCCGACCGTGCCCGGCCGGTTGCGGTCGGGATGGTTCACAGCGACGACCGGCGCGGCCTCGGTGGCGCCATAGCCCTCCAACAGCTTCAGCCCGCCGAATTTGGTGTTGAACAGGTGATGGGTCTCGTCGCGCACGCGCTCGGCGCCGGCCACCACGAATTGCAGCGTCGAGAAGTCGTCCGGCCCGGCGACGCGGGCGTACTGATTCAGGAAGGTGTCGGTCGCGAACAGGATCGAGGCCTTCACCTGGGGCAACAGTTCGACGATCTGTTTGGCGTGCAGCGGCGACGGATATTGGAACGCCTTCATCCCGCACAGAAGCGGAAGCAGAACCCCGCCCGTCAGCCCGAAACAATGGAAGGTCGGCAGCGGGTTGAACATCACCCAGTCGGGGTTCAGGTCGATATGTGCGGCGACCTGACGGACATTGGCGGTCAGGTTGGCCTGGCTCAGCACCACACCCTTGGGCGCGCCGAAACTGCCCGAGGTGAACAGGATGACGCCCGGGTCTTCCAGTTTCGTCCGCGTGCGGAACCGGCGCGGCGCCATGCCGGCCAAAAGGCCATAGATCTTGTCTTGAAGCCCGATCGTCTTGCGCACGTCGTCCAGCCAGACGATTTCAGCGACGCTGGACAGGTCATCGACCAAGCCTTCCAGCTTGGCCTGCTGGATAAAGCGTTTGGCTGTCAGAACCTTCTTCACGCCCGCGGCCTTGATGGCGGCCTTTAGGTTCCGCTCGCCCGAGGTGAAGTTCAGCATCACCGGCGTGCGGCCGAAGGCGTGCAGTCCATAGAAGGTCACCACCACCCCGGCGCTGGAGGGCAGCAATATGCCCACGCGCTCGCCAGGCTGGGTCATGGCCGCGATCTTCCGGCCCAAGACGAAGGCGGCGCGGATCAGACCGGTATAGGTCAGGGGCTTGCGGTCCTGATCTTCCAGAATCTCCTTGTCGCCGAACCGGTCCCGCGCGCTGATCAGCGCGTCGAAGATCGGTTCCTGCCCCGCAAGCAACTCAGCCGAAACGCCCAAGCCGTTCCTCCATTGCGGGTCTTGGCCGCCCGCGTTCTGTCGGATGAAACTAAAGGCCCAATGCGCCGAAGAAAAGATGCGTAACGCGGCGTGAAGCGCGCCTGCTTCGTCCGAACCCGCGCCAACTTGCCTTTGCCGCCGCGAAAGCCGACATAGCGGGCCAAATGGCCACCCTGATCGACACGCTCAAAGCCACCCCTGCCCAGCTCCGTCACCCGGAGAAGCAGAACCGGCCGGAAAGCCCCGTGCTGCGCAAACCCGACTGGCTGCGCGTCAAGGCGCCCGGTTCGGGCCAATACAACGCCACCCGCACCATCGTGAAGGAAAAGGGCCTTCACACCGTCTGCGAAGAGGCGGCCTGTCCCAACATCGGCGAGTGCTGGAGCCAGAAGCACGCCACCCTGATGATCATGGGCGACACCTGCACGCGGGCCTGCGCCTTCTGCAACGTCAAGACGGGCCTGCCTCAACCGCTGGACTCCGAGGAGCCCGTCAAGGTCGGCCTGGCCGTCCAGCAGATGGGCCTGAACCATGTCGTCATCACCAGCGTCGATCGCGACGACGTCGATGACGGCGGCGCCGCCCATTTCGCCGAGGTGGTGCGCCAGATCCGCCTTCAGGCGCCGAACACCACCATCGAAATCCTGACCCCCGACTTCCTGCGCAAGGACGGCGCGGCCGAGGTGATGATCGACGCCCGGCCCGACGTCTTCAACCACAACCTGGAGACCGTGCCGCGCCTGTACCTGAAGATCCGGCCCGGCGCCCGCTACTTCCACTCGCTGCGCCTGTTACAGAGGGTCAAGGAGCGCGATCCGAACCAGTTCACCAAGTCCGGCATCATGGTCGGCCTGGGCGAGACCCGCGAAGAGGTCATGCAGGTGATGGACGATATGCGCTCGGCCGGTGTCGACTTCATCACCATCGGCCAGTATTTGCAGCCGACCCGCAAACACGCCGCCATCGACCGCTTCGTCACGCCGGAAGAGTTCAAGGCCTATGAAGCCATCGCCCGCGCCAAGGGCTTCCTGATGGTGTCGTCCAGCCCCCTGACCCGCAGCTCCCATCACGCGGGCGACGACTTCGCTCGGCTGAAGGCGGCGCGCGAAGGGCTGAATCGGCGTTGATGGGTCAAGCCCGAGGATGACGGAGTAGGGCGCTTGGCCATCCATCGCGTCACCAAGATCCTGCCGTGGACGCCGCAGCAGTTGGCGGCCCTGGTCGCCGACGTGCGCGCCTATCCCGACTTCGTGCCGTGGGTGACGTCGATGCGGGTCTGGAACGCGCGCGAGGAGGCGACCGGCGTATCCCTGCTGGACGCCGAGGCCGGGGTCGGCTTCGCCATGCTGAAAGAGCGGTTCTCGACCTGGGTGCGATATGACGCGAACCGCTGCGTGGTCGAGGTCGGCCTGATCCGCGGGCCGTTCAAACACCTGAAGAACCGTTGGGAATTCCATGCTGATCCCGCGGGTTCTCGCGTAGAGTTCATGATCGACTTCGCCTTCAAATCACGCATCCTCGACGCCATGCTGCACGCCAATTTCGACCGCGCGGTCGATCGGTTGATGTCGTGTTTCGAGGCCGAGGCGCGAAAACGGTATCCCTCTCCCAATGGAAGAGGGATCAGGGCCGAGACTTAGCCTTGTATTTCGGCTTGCCCTTGTCGGCGCCCGCCTTCTTCGCCCACGGTTTGTCGCCTGCGGGTCTGGCCTTCTTCTCCCAAGGCTTGTCGCCGTCCAGCTTGGGTCCGCGCGGACTCTTCGACCACGGCTTGTCGCCGCCAGCCCCCGCCGCGTCATTGCCGCGCGGCTTCTTGTCCCAAGGCTTCTTCGCGCCCTCAAAGGACCCGCCTTCAGCCCTAGGTTTCTTCTCCCAGGGCTTTTTGCCGTCGCGGCGGTCGTTGCTGCGCGCCTCGGGCGGCGGCCGGTTGCCGCGTGGCGGGGCCGTGCGCTCCTTCGGCGCCGGAGCGACCGTCGGTTCGATCTTCACGCCATCCTCGGCGGGCGCCTGGATGGCCTGGGTGAAGCGTTCGACGGCCGAGCGGGTGATCTCGAACTTGGTGTCGCGTTCGAAGATGCGGATCGCGCCGATGTCGCGCTTGGTCACATGGCCCAGGCGGCAGATCAGCGGCAGCAGCCATTTCGGATCGGCGTTCTTCTCGCGCCCCAGATTGATGCGGAACCAGTCGCAGTCTGCGTCGCGGGCGAAGTCGACGAAGGCTTCGTCCTTGGTCCGCGTCTGGTCGCGCTTCATCCGTTCGTCGTCATAGACCTCTTCAGGCTCGGGCATGGCCGCCTTGCGTTGACGCACAAGCAGGGCCGCCACTTCTTCCGGCGACCGACGCGCCAGAAGTTCGCGGGCCAGAGCCAGTTCTTCCTCCGAGAAGGTCTCGGCCGCTGTCAGACCGTCCAACAGCCGCGTACGGTCCTTCTCACGGATCTCTTCGGCCGAGGGCGGGCCGCTCCACACCGCGTTCAGCCGGGCCTCGTGGAACATCCGTTCGACCTTGCGACGACGGGCGTAGCTGACCAGCAGCACCGACACCCCCTTGCGTCCGGCGCGTCCCGTGCGGCCCGACCGGTGCAGCAGGGCCGCCTGGTTGATCGGCGGCTGGGCATGCACCACCAGCCCCAGATCCGGCAAATCCAGCCCGCGCGCCGCCACGTCGGTGGCCACGCACACCCGCGCATGGCCGTCGCGCAACGCCTGCAAGGCGTCCGACCGCTCGCGTTGGCTCAGTTCGCCCGACAGGCCCACGGCCGCGAAGCCCCGCTCGCGCAAGGCGGCGTGCAGATGGTTCACCGCCTCGCGCGTGTTGCAGAAGACGATGGCGCCCGGCGCCTCGAAATAGCGCAGCACGTTGACGACGGCGTGTTCCATGTCGGTCGGAGCGATGCGCATGGCGCGGTATTCGATGTCGCCGTGCGGCCGATCCTTGGCCGTGGCGTCGATGCGCAGGGCGTCGCGCTGATAGGTCCTGGCCAGCGTCACGATCTCGCGCGCCAAGGTTGCCGAGAACATCAGGGTGCGCCGGTCCTCAGGCGTGGTCTCCAGGATGAACTCCAGGTCTTCCTTGAAGCCCATGTCCAGCATCTCGTCGGCCTCATCCAGCACGACGACGCGGATCGCCGACAGGTCCAGATTGCCGCGCTCGATGTGGTCGCGCAGGCGCCCCGGCGTGCCGACGACGATATGGGCGCCGAAATTCAGCGTCCGCGCCTCCTTGCGGGCGTCCATGCCGCCGACGCAGGACACGACCCGCGCGCCGGTCTCGGCGTACAGCCAGTCCAGTTCGGTGTTGACCTGCAAGGCCAACTCCCGCGTCGGGGCGATGACCAGGGCCAGGGGCGCGGCGGCCTTGTCGAACCGTTCGGCCTGGCCCAGCAGGGTCGGCGCCGCGGCCAGGCCGAAGGCGACAGTCTTGCCCGATCCGGTCTGGGCCGAGACCAGCAGGTCGCGCCCGTCCGCCTCCGCGTCCAGAACCGCCAATTGCACCGCCGTGGGCGTCTCATAGCCGCGTCCGGCGAGGGCGCGGTCCAGTGAAGGGTGCGAGGGCGGGAAGGGCATGGGGCGGGTCCGAAACGGCAAGGGCGCCATGGCCGACGACGGCCGAGGCGGATAAGACGGGCGAAAGAGGAAGGCGAGGCGACGGCGGGCGGGGACGGGCGGTTGAAGGACCGCGGTTCGTCGTCCGTGGCGGCTCATACGCCCTTTGCCCGCCTCTGAGGGTTTTTTCTGGGCGGAGCGGGATGAGTTTCGATTTCGATGCGACCGTGGTCGGCGCGGGTGCGGTCGGCCTGGCCTGTGGGCGAGCGCTGGCGCGACGCGGGCTGTCGGTGCTGGTGCTGGAGGCTCAGCCCCATATCGGCCAGGGGGTGTCGTCTAGGAACTCCGAAGTCATTCACGCCGGTCTCTACTATCCGACGGGTTCGCTGAAGGCCCGCTTCTGCGTTCAGGGCCGCCGCGCGCTCTACGCCTTCCTCGACGAGCACAAGGTCGAGCATCGCAAATGCGGCAAACTGGTCGTGGCGACCGACGAGGCCGAGGTTTCGCGCATCGAGGGCATCTTCAACCAGGCCGTGACCAACGGCGTCGAAAACCTGGACCATCTGACGGGCGCCCAGGCGCAGGCGCTGGAACCCGCCCTGAACGCCCACGCCGCGATCCTGTCGCCCGAAAGCGGCGTCTTCGACAGCCACGGCTATATGGTGGCCTTGCAGGGCGAGATCGAAGACGCGGGCGGATCGGTCGTGGTCTCCACCCCTTTCGAACGCGCCGAACCGCTGCCCGCAGGCGGCTTTCGAATCACGGCGGGCGGAGAGGGAGGGGCGGTTCTGACCACCCGCTTTCTGGTCACAGCGCCGGGGCTTGAAGCCCAGGCCGTCGCCGCGCGCATCGACGGCTATCCCGCCGACCGAATCCCGACGCGCCATCTCGGCAAGGGCGTCTATTTCCGCCTGACCGGCCCGGCGCCGTTCGATCGGTTGATCTATCCGCCGCCCATCGCCGGCGCCCTGGGCACCCATTATCGCCGCGACCTGGGCGGACAGGGGGTGTTCGGTCCCGATCTGGCCTATGTCGAGACCGAGGACTATTCGGTCGATCCGTCCAAGCGTGACGAATTCGCCCGCTACATCCGCCGTTTCTGGCCCGGTCTCGACGCCGATCGGCTGACGCCCGACTATGCGGGCATCCGGCCCAAGCTGCATGGGCCGGACCAGGCCCAGCCCGATTTCCAATTGTACGGCCGCGACGTTCACGGGCTTGAGGGACTGGCGGCCCTGTTCGGGATCGAAAGCCCGGGCCTGACCAGTTCACTGGCGATCGGAGAGGCTGTCGCGGACCTGCTGAATGACTGATCCGATCATCCGTCCCGCGACAGCGGCCGACATACCGGCCCTGCACGCCCTGATCGAAAGCGCCTATCGCGGCGAGGTCTCTCGCGCCGGCTGGACGACCGAGGCCGATCTGCTGGACGGTCAACGCACCGATCCCGACGATCTGGCGGACATCATCGCCGACCCGACCCAGGTCCTGCTGACCGCCTGGCGCGGAGCCGAACTGGTCGGCTGCGTCCTGATCGCCGACCGAGGGCGGGGGACCGGCTATTTCGGTATGTTGTCGGTTCGCCCGACGCTCCAGGCCGCCGGGCTGGGCCGTCGCCTGGTCGCCGTGGCCGAACACGAACTGGCGGCCCGATTCGAAACCCGGCGCGTCCATATCTCCGTCTTCCCCCAGCGCGACGAACTGATCGCCTGGTATCAACGGCTGGGATACCGCGACACGGGTCGGACCCTGCCGTTCGATTATGACAACCCCCGGCTGGGCCTGCCGCTGCGCGACGATCTCCATTTCATCGTCATGGGCAAGGAGATCGTCTGATCATGCGGATCGAAACCGCCCGGCTGGTTCTGCGCCCCGCGCGCGAGGACGACCTGGCCGACATGCATGCGGTCCTGTCCGACCCCCTGGCCATGCGCTGGTGGTCGACGCCCCCGCACACCGACCTGAATCAGACGCGCGCGTGGCTGGCCGCCATGGTCGCCGGGGGGGACGCCGGGCTGGACCTGGTGGTCGAGCGGGGCGGTCGGGTCATCGGCAAGGTCGGCTTCTACCGGCCGCCCGATCTCGGCTATATCCTGCACCCGGACCATTGGGGCCTGGGGTTGGCGACCGAGGCGCTGACGGCGGCGCTGGATCGGCTGTTCGCCGCGACAGACCACGTCCGGGCCACCGCCGACATCGATCCCGACAACGCCGCTTCGTTGCGCGTCGTCCAGAAACTGGGCTTCACCCGAACCGGCTTCGCCGAGCGCACCTGGAACGTCGGCGGCGAGTGGAAGGACAGCGTTTATCTCGCCCTTTCGCGCGGGGACTGGCATGCGCGCGCCCGGCCTTGAAATCGCCTGCGGCTTCATGCATAACCCGCGCTCGCGTGGCGGCTCCTCCCTGGGCCGCCGCAATCGTTTTCGCGCCCGACCGCGGCGCCGACCTGGAAGTTGAGACGGACATGGCCGTTCCGAAGCGCAAAGTATCTCCCTCGCGTCGCAACATGCGCCGCGCCCACGACGCCCTGGGCGCCAACGCCTATGTCGAGGACAAGGACACCGGCGAGCTGAAGCGCCCGCACCACATCGACCTGAAGACCGGCACCTATCGCGGTCGCCAGGTCCTGACGCCGAAGGAAGACTAAAGCTCTCCCACGGCTTCTGATGAGCGTTTGACGGCGCGCGGCGGGTCCGCGCGCCGTTTTCGTGCGTTTGAAGCGCCGTCGCGTGTCGATGATCGGCCGAAGATTGGCGATTCGCCTCCGCCTCGGCTAAACCGCGCGCAATTCTTCAATTCGTCAGCCCGAAGGCTCCGCCATGACCGATATCGCCGACATCGTCGCCCGCCAGATTCTCGACAGCCGGGGCAATCCGACGGTCGAGGTCGACGTGACGCTGGACGACGGCAGCTTCGGGCGCGCTTCAGTGCCCTCGGGCGCCTCGACCGGCGCGCACGAGGCGGTCGAATTGCGCGACGGCGACAAGGACCTTTGGGGCGGCAAGGGAGTCCAGAAGGCGGTCGACGCCGTCAACGGCGAGATTTTCGACGCCCTCAGCGGCATGGACGCGGAAGACCAGCGCCGCATCGATTCGACCCTGATCGGTCTGGACGGAACGCCCAACAAGGCGCGCCTGGGCGCCAACGCCATTCTGGGCGTCAGCCTGGCCTGCGCCAAGGCCAGCGCCGTATCGGCCAATCTGCCTCTGTACCGTTATCTGGGCGGCGTCTCGGCTCGGATCCTGCCGACGCCGATGATGAACATCATCAATGGCGGCGCCCATGCCGACAATCCGATCGACATCCAGGAATTCATGATCCTGCCGACGGGCGCCGAGACCTTTTCGGAAGGTCTGCGCATGGGAACCGAGATCTTCCATGCCCTGAAGACCGCCCTGAAGAGCGCCGGTCACAACACCAACGTCGGCGACGAGGGCGGCTTCGCCCCCGACCTGGCCTCGGCCGAGGCGGCGCTGGAGTTCATCACCAAGGCCGGCCAAGCGGCCGGATATCTGGCGGGCGAGGATTTCCACCTGGGTTTGGACGTCGCCTCGACCGAGTTCTTCAAGGACGGCAAATACGTCTTGGCGGGCGAGGGCAAGGTTTTGGATTCCGAGGGCATGGTCGGCTACCTGGCCGATCTGTGCGAACGCTTCCCCATCGTCTCGATCGAGGACGGCTGCGCCGAGGACGACTTCGACGGCTGGAAGATTCTGACCGACCGGTTGGGGGATCGAATCCAACTGGTCGGCGATGACCTGTTCGTGACCAACCCCGCGCGTCTGGCCGCCGGAATCGGCGAAGGACTGGCCAATTCGATCCTGATCAAGGTCAATCAGATCGGCACGCTTTCCGAGACCCTGGATGCGGTCGATATGGCCCAACGCGCGGGCTATACCGCCATCATGAGCCACCGTTCGGGCGAGACGGAGGACGCCACCATCGCCGACCTGGCCGTGGCCACCAACTGCGGTCAGATCAAGACCGGTTCGCTGGCCCGTTCGGACCGCACGGCCAAATACAATCAGTTGCTGCGCATTGAAGAGATGCTGGGCGACCAGGGCGCCTATTACGGCGACGGAATGCTGCTGAGCCGGTAAGGGCGCCAACCTAACCCCGACCACAGCGTCATCCTCGGGTCAAGCCCGAGGATGACGCTGTGAATACGTTGAGGCGTCACGACATCTTACGCTCAAGCTACGGTTCGTTAGGCATTTCCACTCACATTCAATCAACTGTGAGTCCGCGCTCAGAAGGAGCGTCCGAAATGCCTGAACGGATGAAGCCCTACACCCTTTCCTTCTGTCTGCTGGCGGCCGTGCTGTACCTCGGGGTGCAGGCGTTGACGGGCGAGCGGGGTCTGCTCGGCGCTGCCGAGCGCGACAACCTGCTGGAACAGCGCGAAGCCCAGCTTCACGACCTGACCGAGCAGCGTCAGGACCTGGAGGTTCGCGTCCGCTATCTGCGCAGCGAAAGCCTGTCGCGCGATCTGTTGGAGGAACGCGCCCGCGCCGTGCTCGGATTCGCCGACCCGCGCGACTATGTGATCCGCGTCTCCTCCACGCCCGCGCCGCCTTCCAAATCCGCCCGTTCCTGAACTTTCGTTACATCCTGATCGGCTGACTTTGCCTTTCGGGAACGAAGGCTGCTAAAGCCGCTTACGTAACGACAGAAGGCCCCTCTACGAGGCCCAGCCGGGAGATGGCGGATGGCGAAAGCCCCCTCCGACAAGACGACTTCGAAAAAGATTCCCAACGCCCCCCAGGCGTCCAAGGAAGACCTGCTTCGCTTCTATCGCGAGATGGTCCTGATCCGCCGCTTCGAGGAGCGGGCGGGGCAACTGTACGGCATGGGCCTGATCGGCGGCTTCTGCCACCTGTACATCGGTCAGGAGGCCGTGGCCGTGGGCGTTCAGGAGAGCGTCAAACAGGGCTATGACAAGATCATCACCGGCTACCGCGACCACGGCCATATGCTGGCTGCGGGCATGGACCCGAAAGAGGTAATGGCCGAACTGACCGGGCGCATCGGCGGCTCGTCCAAGGGCAAGGGCGGCTCGATGCACATGTTCGACGTGCCGACCGGGTTCTTCGGCGGGCACGGCATCGTCGGCGCCCAGGTGGCGCTGGGCACCGGCCTGGCCTTCGCCGGTTGGTACCGCGGCGACGATTCGGTCAGCTTCGTCTATTTCGGCGACGGCGCGGCCAATCAGGGCCAGGTCTATGAGAGCTTCAACATGGCCCAGCTCTGGAAGCTGCCGGCCATCTACATCATCGAGAACAACCAGTACGCCATGGGCACGAGCATCGAACGCTCGTCGGCCACGACCGAACTGTACCAGCGCGGCGCCAGCTTCGGCATCCCGGGCGAACAGGTCGACGGCATGGATGTGCTGGCCGTGCGCGACGCCACGGCCCGCGCGGTGAAGCGCGCGCGTGAAGGCGGCGGCCCCTTCATCCTGGAGGTGAAGACCTATCGCTACCGCGGCCACTCCATGTCGGATCCAGCCAAATACCGCACCAAGGAAGAGGTCGACGAGGTCAAGAAGACCCGCGATCCGATCGATCACATCAAGATGCTGCTGGACCAGGCCAAGGTGACCGAAGACGAACTCAAGGTCATCGACAACGAGGTCAAGGCCATCGTCGCCGAGGCCGTCCAGTTCGCCCAGGAAAGCCCAGAGCCGGACCCGTCCGAGCTCTATACCGACGTCTATGTGGAGGCCTGACCGTTGACCGACATTCTGATGCCGGCGCTGTCCCCCACGATGGAAGAGGGCACGCTGACCAAATGGCACGTCAAGGCTGGCGATGCGGTCAAGGCGGGCGACGTGATCGCCGAAATCGAGACCGACAAGGCGACCATGGAGGTCGAGGCCGTCGATGAGGGCGAAGTCCTCGAAATCCTCGTCCCGGAAGGCTCCGGGGGCGTGAAGGTCAACACCGTCATCGCCCGCCTGAAAGGCGAGGGCGGAACCGCCGCGCCCGCTCCCGCGCCGACGATGGTGGTCACGGCCGATCCGGTCGCCCTGCCGCCTGACGGTCAGGGCGGCGGTCCGAACAAGACCGACGACACCAATTTCGGTCCCGGCGTCGAGTTGCGCGATCCCGAAGTCCCCGCCGACGCCAAACGAGTGAAGACCACCATCCGCGACGCCCTGCGCGACGCCATGGCCGAGGAGATGCGTCGCGACGACCGTGTCTTCCTGATGGGCGAGGAAGTCGCTCAGTACCAGGGCGCCTACAAGGTCAGCCGCGAACTGTTGCAGGAGTTCGGACCCAAGCGGGTGGTCGACACCCCGATCACCGAGCACGGCTTCGCCGGCCTGGGCGTCGGCGCGGCCATGAGCGGGCTGAAGCCGATCATCGAGTTCATGACGTTCAACTTCGCCATGCAGGCGATTGACCACATCATCAATTCGGCGGCCAAGACCCTGTATATGTCCGGCGGCCAGATCCGTGCGCCCATCGTCTTCCGCGGTCCCAACGGCGCCGCCAGCCGCGTGGCGGCCCAGCACAGCCAGGACTATTCGGCCTGGTACGCCAACGTCCCCGGTCTGAAGGTCGTGGCTCCCTATGACGCCGCCGACGCCAAGGGTCTGATGAAGGCCGCGATCCGCGATCCGAACCCGGTCGTCTTCCTCGAACACGAGATGATGTACGGGTTGGAGTTCGACGTGCCCGACGTCGAGGATTGGGTCGTGCCCATCGGCAAGGCCAAGGTCCGACGCGAAGGGACCGACGTCACCATCACGGCGCACAGCCGCATGGTCGGCTTCGCCCTCCAGGCCGCTGAGCAGTTGCAAGGCGAGGGGATCAGTTGCGAGGTCGTCGATCTGCGCACCCTGCGTCCGCTGGACCACCAGACCGTCGTCGAAAGCGTGAAGAAGACCAGCCGCCTGGTCTCCGCCGAGGAAGGTTGGGGCCCGATGGGCGTCGGCGCCGAAGTCGTGGCCCGGGTCATCGAGCACGCCTTCGACTATCTCGACGCCCCGCCGCTGCGGGTGCATCAGGAGGACGTGCCTCTGCCCTACGCCGCCAATCTGGAGGCTCTGTCGCTTCCCGGCGTGGACAAGATCGTCAAGGCGGTGAAGGCGGTGATGGCATGACCCAGACCCCCAACGACGTCGATTTCGCGCTCTACACGCCCCAGGACGTGGTCGAGGATCCGCAGGCGATGGAGATCATGCGCCTGTGGTGGTCGCGCAGCGCGCCGGTCATGACCCTGCGTCCCGCCTTCAACGACCCGGCCAAATTCGGCGAGGTCCTGGCCATGGCCGCCCGCCACATGTCCCGCGTCTATGAGATGCAGCGCGGCATGAACGAAGAAGACAGCTACAAGCAGATCCTCAAAGGTCTGGAACAGGCCCTGGGCGGTCCCCCGATCGAGAGCTTCACCGAGCGTCCGGGCGGAGGCGCGGCATGACTGACATCCTGATGCCCGCCCTGTCTCCGACCATGGAGGAGGGCGTCCTCGCCAAATGGCACGTCAAGGCGGGCGACGTGGTCAAGGCGGGCGACGTGATCGCCGAAATCGAGACCGACAAGGCGACCATGGAGGTCGAGGCCGTCGATGAGGGCGAAGTCCTCGAAATCCTCGTCCCGGAAGGCTCCGAGGGCGTGAAGGTCAACACCGTCATCGCCCGCCTGAAAGGCGAGGGCGGAACCGCCGCTCCGGCGCCGAAGGCGGATGCGCTCAAGGCCGCGGAAGCTCCGAAGGCCGAGGCCAGACCGGTCTCCGCCGCCGAAGCGCCGAAAGCCGCCCCAGCGCCGAAAGTCGCCGCCGACGGCCGCGTCTTCGCTTCGCCCCTGGCCCGGCGCATCGCCGCCCAGAGCGGCGTCGATCTGGCGTCGGTCAAGGGCACCGGCCCGCACGGCCGCATCGTCCGCCGCGACGTCGAGGGGCTGAAGGGCGGCGGCGCTCCGTCGGTCTCGTCGGCCGCCGCTGTCGGCGAACCGCGCAAGGTCTTGTCGTTGGAGCAGCAGGGCATCGCCCCCGGCAGCTACGACCTGATCCCGCTGGACGGGATGCGCAAGGCCATCGCCCGGCGCCTGACCGACAGCTTCCGCGACGTGCCGCACTTCCCGCTGACCATCGACTGCGAGATCGACGGCCTGCTGGCCGCGCGCGCCAAGGTCAATGCGTTGCTGGAGGCCCAGGGGGTCAAGGTCTCGGTCAACGACTTCGTCATCAAGGCCTCGGCCATGGCCCTGAAGGCCGTGCCGGACGCCAACGCCAGCTACACGCCCGAAGGCATCGCCATGCACCACCATGCCGACGTGGCCATGGCGGTGGCGATCGACGGCGGCCTGATCACCCCGATCATCCGTCAGGCCGAGCTGAAGTCCCTGTCGCAGATCGCCACGGAGTCGAAAGACCTCGCCAAACGCGCCCGCGATAGAAAGCTAAAGCCCGAGGAATTCCAGGGCGGCACCTTCTCGGTCTCCAACCTGGGCATGTTCGGCATCAAGGCCTTCGCCTCGATCATCAACGAGCCGCAGGGCGCGATCATGAGCGTCGGCGCCGGCGAACAGCGCCCGGTCGTCAAGAACGGCCAACTGGCCGTGGCCACGGTCATGACCGTCACCCTGACCTGCGATCACCGCGTCGTCGACGGCGCCGTGGGTGCCAAATTCCTTCAGGCCTTCAAGGCCATGATCGAAGACCCCGTGACCATGCTGGCCTGAGCAGACCCGTGACGCGAGAGCGTTGGACCACAGCAGAGCCGTTCGACACATTGGTCGAGCGGCTTCTGCTTAACCGGCGCACTTTCGTGCATACCCTCGACTTCGTTTTTCATGGCCTAGGGTGGCACAACCCCATCACATGGGACTGCGATCTCTACTTCAATCTGCCCAGTAGTCTTTTTGGTGGGACGCCAGGCACCCGCCCCGGTGACATCGACGTCCTCTTGATCCCAAGGATTGGACCGAAACGACTGATTGATCAGACTGTTGCAATCGAAGTGAAGTCGTTCCGTGTTCGCCAGAAACGTCGAGGCAAATCGCCGTCTGATTTTGGTTCTGGGCAAGCCCGAGGATTGGCCCGTCTAGGGTTCCCATACGTCGGTCTCTTACACTTGGCGGTTCTCGAAGCCGGTGCAGAAGACGAGCACGCCCTATTGCCGGTTTGGCCTACGGACACTCCCATGGCTACGAATTCTCCGCCGACCGAGTGGGTGAATATGGACTTGAGCAATGCAACTCACTTCTTTCGGCATAACCCTCGAATGAATGCCTTGGATGTTCCGGAAGAAGTCGGCTTGAAACTGTTCTCTACCTCTGAACACGGTGACGGTTATCTGTGGGGTCATACCGTCGGTTATGAGCGACCAGTGAAAACCAATCGCGAGTCTCGGCCGAGAGTGATTGATCACATCAATTCCCTTGTCCGGGCTTACCCAGCCATTCGTGTCGGCTATACGAGACCTCGTTTCAGGGTCACACGCGCAACCCCATCACAGAAGGCCGTGCACAATGGCTAATGACTTCGACCTCATCGTCATCGGCTCGGGTCCCGGCGGCTATGTCGCCGCCATCCGCGCCAGCCAGTTGGGCCTGAAGACGGCCATCGTCGAGCGCGAGAACCTGGGCGGCATCTGCCTGAACTGGGGCTGCATCCCGACCAAGGCCCTGCTCAAGTCGGGCGAGAAGTACGAGAGCCTGTCGCACCTCAAGGACTACGGCCTGTCGGCCGAAAAGGTCGGCTTCGACTTCGACGCCATCATCGCCCGCTCGCGCGGCGTGGCGAAACAGTTGAACTCGGGCGTCGGTTTCCTGATGAAGAAGAACAAGATCGAGGTCATCGAGGGGACGGCCAAACTGGAAAAAGGGCAGGGGGCGCCCAAGGTCGTCATCGCCCTCAAGGACGGCGGCTCGCGCACGGTCCAGGCCAAGTCGGTCATGCTGGCCGTCGGCGCCCGCGCCCGCGCCCTGCCGCAGATCGGGCTGGAAGCCGACGGCGACCGCATCTGGGCTTATCGCGAGGCCATGACCCCGAAATTCCTGCCCAAGACCCTGATCGTCATCGGTTCCGGCGCCATCGGCATCGAGTTCGGCAGCTTCTATCGCGCCCTAGGTTGCGAGGTCACCGTGGTCGAGGCCCTGCCGCGTATTCTTCCGGTGGAAGATGAGGAAGTTTCCAAGGCAGCCCAGAAATCGTTTGAGAAACGCGGCATGAAATTCCGCGTCGGCGCCAAGGTGGCCAAGGTCTCCAAGTCCGCCAAATCGGTTCAGGTCGCCATAGAGATCGGCGGCAAGGCCGAGACGCTGGAAGCCGAGGTCTGCATTTCGGCCGTGGGCATCACCGCCAACACCGACGGGATCGGGCTGGAAGCTCTGGGCGTCGAGCTGGACCGCGGCCACATCAAGACCGACGGCCACTGCCAGACCAATGTGAAGGGTCTGTACGCCATCGGCGACTGCGCCGGGGCGCCCTGGCTGGCGCACAAGGCCAGCCATGAAGGCATCCACGCCGCCGAACACATCGCCGGCTTCAAGACGCCGCACGTCGTCTCGCCCATCGCGGGCTGCACCTATTCCCAGCCGCAGGTGGCCTCGGTCGGCCTGACCGAACAGGCGGCCAAGGAACAGGGCAGGGCGGTCAAGATCGGCCGCTTCCCCTTCCGCGTGAACGGCAAGGCCATTGCGGCGGGCGACACCGATGGTTTCGTCAAGGTCCTGTTCGACGACAAGACCGGCGCCCTGGTCGGCGCCCATATGATCGGCGCCGAGGTCACCGAGATGATCCAGGGCTTCGTCACCGCCATGACCATGGAGGCGACGGAGGAGGATCTTCAGGGCATGATCTATCCGCACCCGACCATGTCCGAGGCCATGCACGAGGCGGCGCTAGACGCCTATGGCCGGGTGATCCACATCTAGACCGGTCGGGCCGGGCAGCCTACCAGTCCTTTGGGCTTTTCCGAAGGATGTCTCCATGCAGGGTTCGTTCGCCGTCTCCGCCGCCGTCTTGCTGTTGGCCGGGCAGGCCGCCGCTCAGTCCCCGAACACGCCGCCGCCGCCCGCAGAGGTCCCCGCCCTCTATGAGATCGGCACGGCGCCGTCGGCCCAGCGCATTCGCGCCGACGTTCAGACGCTGGTGGATTTCGGCACGCGCCACACCCTGTCCGACACCCAGTCGCAGACGCGCGGAATCGGCGCGGCGCGTCGTTGGATATTCGAGGAATTTCAGCGTATCTCGGCGGCTTGCGACGACTGTCTGGAGGTGCGCTACGTCTCAGACGTCGTCACCGGGCCGCGCATCCCCAATCCGACCGAAGTGGTCAGCGTCATCGCCATCCAGCGCGGAACCAGCGACCCCGACCGTTATGTCTTCATGTCCGGCGACATCGACAGCCGCGTTAACGACGTCATGGACTTCACCTCCGACGCCCCCGGCGCCAATGACAACGCCTCGGGCGTGGCCGGAACCCTGGAGGCGGCGCGCATCCTGACCCAGCGCCGCTTTCCGGCGACCATCGTCTATGCGGCCCTGGCGGGCGAGGAGAACGGCCTGTTCGGCGGCGCCATCCTGGCGGCCGAGGCCAAGCGGGAAGGGTGGCGCGTCCAGGCCTTTCTGAACAACGACATGATCGGCAATTCGGCCGGGATCAACGGCGTGGTCGACAACACCACGGCCCGCATCTTCGCCGAGGGAACCCGCGCCACCGAAACCCCCGAGGAGGCCCGGCAACGGCGCTTCACCGGCGGCGAGGTCGACAGCCCGGCCCGCAACCTGGCCCGCTATATCGATCGGCTGGCCGACCAGTATGTGCCCAACCTGGACACCATGGTGGTCTATCGCCTCGACCGTTTCGGCCGGGGCGGGCATCACCGACCGTTCAACGACCTGGGCTGGCCCGGCGTGCGCATCATGGAGACCAACGAACACTACGACCGCCAGCATCAGGATCTGCGCACCGAGAACGGCCGCCATTACGGCGACACCATCGAATATGTGGATTTCGACTACGCCGCCAAGCTGACGGCCCTGAACGCCGTGGCCCTGGCCTCCATGGCCTGGGCGCCGCCGCCGCCGGCCAATGTCGTCATCGAGGGCGCGGTCAGCCCCGACACGACGCTGAAATGGACGCGGCCGTCCGCCGCCCAGGCGCCCAATCTGGCCGGGTACCGCATCTATTGGCGCCTGACCGATGCGCCGCAGTGGACCAACAGCCGCTGGGTCGGCGACGTGACCGAGTTCACGCTCAGGAACGTCGTCATCGACAACTATTTCTTCGGCGTCGCCGCCGTGGCGAAGGATGGAACCGAAAGCCCCGTGGTCTTTCCAGGCGCGGCGGGCAGTTTCGGCGGGTACTGATCCGTGCGCTCGCATAGCGAACGCCATCGGGTTACGCGGATCGGCTGGATGCGCGCCGCAGTTCTGGGCGCCAATGACGGCATCGTCTCGACCGCCAGTCTGATCGTCGGCGTCGCGGCCGCCGGTTCGTCCAAGAGCGCCGTCTTGATCGCCGGCGGGGCGGGCCTGGTTGCGGGGGCCTTGTCGATGGCGGCGGGCGAATATGTCTCCGTCAGTTCCCAAGCCGATACGGAAAAGGCCGATCTGGCGCGCGAAACCGCCGAGTTGGAGGCCAGTCCCGAGGCCGAGCGCGCAGAGCTGGCGGGAATCTATGTCGATCGCGGCCTGACGCCGGAACTGGCCGCCGAGGTAGCCGAGCAACTGATGCGGCACGACGCCCTGGGCGCCCATGCCCGCGATGAATTGGGCATATCGGAGGTCACAACCGCGCGGCCGGTCCAGGCGGCCTTCACCTCGGCAGTCACCTTCGCGACCGGGGCAGCCGCGCCGCTGGCGGTCGTAGCCCTGGCGCCGACCGGCGTCGCCGTCTGGGCCGTCAGCGCGGCCTCTCTGGCGTTTCTGGCGATCCTGGGCGCGCTCGGCGCCGAGGCGGGCGGCGCGGGCGTTCTGAAGCCGACGTTGCGCGTCGTCTTCTGGGGCGCCGCGGCCCTGGCCGTCACGGCCGGAATAGGGCGGATGTTCGGGATCGCGGCCTGATCCAGACAGCCTGAATTCGCAAATCCAGAATGCGCCTAAGATATATTATGCGAAATATGATGCTGTCAGAGCGCCAGGACGGCGCTCCAGCCGTCGAACGCCACTTCGACATTTGAAGGAACAATCGACCTCAGGGTCTCGTAATCCATATCAATGTGCAGATTTGTCAGTACGGCGCGCTGCACGTCGGCGGCCGCGATCCATTCTAGCGTCCTGTCCAGATGCGCATGGGTCGAATGCGGCGTCAGGCGCAAGGCGTCGACGATCCACAGACCACAGCCGCGCACGGCTTCCAGAGCCGCATCGTCCAGGTCCGACACGTCGCTGGAATACGCCGCGGGTCCCAGCCGATAGCCGACCGATCGGATCGGCCCGTGGGCCTGGTCGAAGGTCACTATCGGGATCGCGCCGCCGGGACCATTGATGGACCAGTGTTCGCCATGCGGCGGAAGGTCGTGCGCTTTAACGATTGTCGGATAATTTTCAACGCTTTCGAAGATGTAGCGAAATCGTTCGTATAAGGCTTGGCGCGTCGGCGCGTCCATCCAGGCCGGTATGCGCTGTCGCGCCCTCAGGGCGAAGACCCTAAGGTCGTCGATGCCATGGGTCTGATCCGCGTGGTCATGGGTGTAGAGAACGGCCGTCACCGAAGTCAGCCCCGCCGCCAGCGCCTGGCTTCGCAGGTCTGGCGAGGTGTCGATCAGGATATTGGTCTCGCCGCCCGGCCCGCACCGCCGCGCCAGCATCGAGCATCGGCTGCGACGGTTTCTCGGCTCGGCCGGATCGCAGACGCCCCAGTCGCCATCACCGCGCGGCACGCCGCCGGACGATCCGCACCCAAGGATGACGATCTCCAGGGACCCGGTCACGGCTTAGTCCGTCGGTCGCGGGATGCGGTCGAACAGGGCGAAAAAGGCATCGGTCGTGCGCCGATCCGCCTCCTCCCGGCTCCAGTCCCGAATCTCGGCCAGCTTGTCCAGCACCAAGCCGACATAGGCGGGTTCGTTGCGCCGCCCGCGATGCGGAACCGGCGCCAGATAGGGGCAGTCCGTCTCGACGATGATCCGGTCTGCCGGCATATCGCGGATAATGGCCCGAACCTCCTCGGCCGCCTTGAAGGTGGCGATGCCCGAGACCGAGAACCAGGCTCCAATTTCCGCTGCGATCTTCGCAAGTTCAGGGCCGCTCGTATAGCAATGCATGAGCAGGCGAAACGGTCCCTCGGCCATTTCCGCCTTGAGAATTTCCACCATGACGGCGTCGGCCTCGCGGGTGTGCACCACCAGCGGCAGACCGCTTTCACGGGCCGCCGCAATATGTCGGCGAAATACCCGGGCCTGCACGTCGCGCGGGCTGAGGTCATAGTGGAAGTCCAGGCCGCATTCGCCGATCCCGACCACGCGCGGGCGCTCGGCCAGCGTCAGCAGCTCGGCCGTGGTGAGAGTCTCCGCATCCTTGGCCTCGTGCGGGTGAACGCCGACCGTGCACCAGATGTCGTCGTGCGCCATGGCCAGGGCGTGGGTCGCCTCGAAGGTGGTCAGCCGATCAGAGATCTCGACCATCAGCCGCACCCCGGCGTCGCGGGCGCGGGCGATGACGGCGTCGCGATCCTCGTCGAACTGAGGCGCGTGCAGATTGACGTGGCTGTCGATCAGCATACGGCCGCCTTGGTCCGCGCCAGATCGGCCAAGGCGCCCGACAGCACGTCGCCCTTGTCGAGGTTCAGCCCCGAGGCCCGATCGGGCAGGTCCGACAGGCGGGTCCACAGTTCAGCCCAACGGCTCCCCTGCCCCGGCCCGGCCTCCAGCGCCCGCTCGCGCACCGCCGCGATGAGGCGCGCCATCAGCATATCGAACCGGGCCTGGCCCTCGGCGCCGCGGAACCCGTCGATGACGGCCAGTTGTTCGGCCCGGTCCACGGTTTCCGCCGCGACCCAGGCGCGGGCCAGTTCGTCGGCCTCGACCACCGGACCTTCGGCCAGGGCCAGGGCGCGGCCGGGCGATCCGCCCGCCATGGCGGCGGCGCGTCGACCCGCCTCGCCGACCACGCCCGTGCGCCGTGCGATCAAATCGGCCAATCGGTCCTCGCTCCAGACCGGAAAGGCCAGACGCCGGCAGCGAGAGCGAATGGTCGCCAACAGACGGCCCGGCGCATGAGTCACCAGCATCAGAACGCCGCGCTCAGGCGGTTCCTCAAGAACCTTCAACAAGGCATTGGCTGCATTCAAATTCAAATCGTCCGCAGCATCGATGATCGCCACCCGATGCCGCGCCCGCGAGGGGCTTTTGGCGAAGAATTCGGGCAGGGCGCGCGCCTGATCGACCGAAATGTTGCGCTTGGTCTTGCCGCCCTCGACCAGCCGCTCCAACACCAGCAGATCGGGATGGGATTGCGCCGAGACCAGCCGACTGACCGGATCGTCGGGCCGCGCTCCCAAGGGACCCCGCGCCGGATCTGGCGCTGCGCCCAACAACCGCCGGGCGGCGCGATAGGCGAAACTGGCCTTGCCGACGCCCTCGGGCCCGCACAGCAGCCAGGCGTGGTGCAGCCGCCCGCGTTCCAGGGCCTCGACGAAGGCGGTTTCCGCGGCCGTGTCGGGCATAAGATCGAAGCGGTCACGCGGATGATCGGTCACAGCAGCCGCGCCTCCACCGTGGCCCACAGGCGCGCCTCGACGGTTTCCGGGTCGGCGTCGGCGTCGATCATGACGCAGCGGTCGGGATGATGTCGGGCTATGGCGGCGAAGCCGTCGCGCAATCGTTGATGGAAGGCCAGACCCTTGGCCTCGAACCGCGTCTCGAAGAGGCCTCGTCCGAAGGCCCGTTCCAGCCCCACCTCGACCGGCAGATCGAAGATCAGGGTCAGATCCGGCTGGTCGGCGCCGACCACGGCGGCGTCAATCGCTTCGATGACGTTGGGCGCGACGCCGCCGGCGGCCCCCTGATAGGCGCGGCTGGAATCGGCGAAGCGGTCGCACACGACCCACCGCCCGGCCTCCAGCGCAGGACGAATGGTCCGCTCCAGATGGTCCGAACGCGCGGCGTACATCAGCAAGGTCTCGGTCATCGGCGACCAGGCCTCGGTCTCGCCCGAGACGACCAGGTTGCGAATGGCCTCGGCGCCGGGACTGCCGCCAGGTTCGCGGGTGCGGATCGTCTCGATGCCGCGCTCGCGCAGACGCTCGACCAGGCGCATGGCCTGTGTCGTCTTGCCGGCGCCTTCGCCGCCTTCCAGGGTGATGAACTTGCCGCGAGTCACCGCGTCACAATGGCGATCCGCCCGCTCCCCGCCAAGGGCGCAGACGGTCTCAGCCGCCGGAAATCAGCATGGCGTCGACATAGCCGTAGGCGATGGCGGCCTGGCGCGCGCGCTCGGCCGCATTGGCGTCGGGCCAGGGACCCATCATCACGCGAAACCGTCCCCCTGGCTCGTCATCGACGCGGGCCGACCGCCCAAGGGTCTCGGCGACCCGGCGCGCCCGATCGCCGTCGGGGAAGCTTCCCGCCTGAACCCAGAAGCGGCTCGGCTCGGCGACGGGCGGGAGCGGGGGCGTCGACGTTTCGGCGACCTGAAGCGAACGTCCGCCGCCCAGTCGGGGCGCCCGGCCCAGATACCGCACCCGCACCTGGCCCACACCGGCCTGCAACAGGCCCAGTTCCTGGGCCGCGCCGCGCGACAGATCCAGGATTCGGTCGTCCACGAACGGTCCCCGGTCGTTGACCCGCAGCACGACACGGCGCCCGTTGGCCGTGTTGGTGACCTCGATCAAGCCAGGCAGCGGCAGGGTCTTATGCGCCGCCGTCAGGGCATGCATGTCGAAGATCTCGCCGGTCGCCGTCGGCCGCCCGTTGAACTGGTCGCCATACCAGGAGGCCATGCCGACCTCGTCATAGTTCGGCTGTTCCTCGGGCCGGTACCAGCGACCGCGCACCTGATAGGGGCGCATGGTCCCGCCGACGATCGGAGCCGGATCGATCACCGCGGGGACCGTCGTGCCCCGTGTCGGCGTCGTCCCTCCCCCCACGCTGGCGCAGGCAGCCGAGGTCAGGGCCAGACCGATCACGGCCAGGCCGCGCCACCCCCGAACGCCGCGCGCAGGTCCATTCATGTGACGATGATGCGCCCATGAGATTTCCGCTTTGGTTAACGCGGCATTGTCCTGCTATGTCCCCTGCCCGCGTCATCCGGCGTGAGGACAGGTGGCCGAGTGGTTTAAGGCAGCGGTCTTGAAAACCGCCGTGGGTGCAAGCCCACCGTGGGTTCGAATCCCACCCTGTCCGCCATTTCAGTAGAAGGCCCGGAACGCCGATTCCTGTCGCCCCGCTTTGTGGCTGTCGGCGTTCGCAACGCGCTCCATCCCATGTCAAGAGCTGCTACCGGCAGCGCCGCAAGTGGGGAAACTTTTCGGTTTGCTCAGAAGCTGGCGGCGTGTCGCAATGTGCGGTGATCACATGCGCCCACACATTCTTCCCACAATCCGCGCCGCTGCGATCATCATCTTCTGCGCCTGATCAATGGGGCCTGACCCTGCTAATGCGATAAGCTGGTCGAAAAGCCTGAACCGCCCGCCATCCAAAATGGACTGCCGCGTGAAGGAGAGATCGCTATGAGCATCACCACCCTTGATCCGAAGTCTGCATTGATCGTCATCGATCTGCAGAAAGGCATTCTGGCCATGGCGGACGCCCCGGAGGCTGACCGGATCGTCGCCCGCGCGACGGAACTGGCCCGGGCGTTCCACCAGGCCGGCCTTCCGGTCATCTGGGTGACGGCGCTCGGGCTGCCGCCGGGGCGCAACGAGCGCCCGATGCCAGACCACCCGCCCGCCGCCGATTTCGCAGAGCTTCATCCGAGTTTGCCCGTCGTCGACACGGATCTGCGAATTTCCAAGAAGGCGCTGAGCGCCTTCACATCGGCCGAGGCGGCGCGCCTTCTGGCGGAGCGCGGGGTCACCGGTGTCGTCATCACCGGCCTCGCCACGGGCATGGGCGTCGAGTCCACGGCCCGCGCGGCTTATGATGCGGGATACAACGTCACGATCGCCATCGATGCGGTGACGGATCCGAACCTGGAACGCGGGCGGAACAGCCTGCAGCACGTGCTGCCAGCGATCGCAGAAACCGGGACCACAGCCGAGGTGCTGGCGGCATTGCGCGCCATAGAAGGCTCCGACGCCTGACAAGCGGAGCTTCCCCCGCCCGCCACCGAGAACAAGGCGCATGGCCTGACGGGTTTCGCGACGTGCTGCGGCGTGTGGCTCGCCAAGCGGCGGCGGCCGGATTACACCCTGCCGGGGTTTCATGTCGGGGGACGAAATGAACAAGCATATCCTGTTGGCCGCCACGGCCCTGTCGTTTGCGGCTCCGAGCTGGGCGCAGACGCCGCCCGCGCCGCAGCCTCAGCCCGCTGCGCTACAGGCTGCGCCCGGCGCTGCGACGCCGACGGCCGGTAATGCGGCGGCGATGGCGGCCCCCGCCCCCGCGTCGACCGACAAGCCGAAGTGGGACGTGCAGAACCCTCCCGGTCCGCACCATGACGCCCGTCTCGATGTCACCGAGGGCACCTGGATGTCGGTGGATGTCAGCCCCGACGGTCAGGAGGTCGTCTTCGATCTGCTGGGCGACATCTACGTCATGCCGATCAGCGGCGGCGAGGCGCGCGCCATCGCCAGCGGCGTCGCCTGGGATATGCAGCCGCGCTATTCGCCGAACGGCCGCCAGATCGCCTTCACCTCCGACCGGGGCGGCGGCGACAACATCTGGGTGATGAACCGCGACGGCTCGGACCCGAAACAGGTCAGCACCGAAACCTTCCGCCTGATCAACCAGCCCGAATGGACCCCGGACGGAGAGTTCATCGTCGGCCGCAAGCATTTCACCTCGGCCCGATCGCTGGGCGCGGGCGAGATGTGGCTGTTCCACCGTTCGGGCGGCGGCGGCGTGCAGATGACCGAGCGCCGCACCCAGCAGAAGGATTCGGGCGAACCCGCCTTCTCGCCCGACGGCCGCTATCTGTACTACAGCGACGACACCACCGCGGGCGGCGTATTCGAATACTCCAAGGACCCGAACGGCCAGATCTATGTGATCCAGCGCTTCGATCGACAGACGGGCGAGACCGAGGAGTTCGTCTCGGGTCCCGGCGGGTCGATCCGTCCGACGCCTTCGCCCGACGGCAAGTCCTTGGCCTTCATCCGCCGTGTCCGCTACCAGTCGGTGCTCTATGTCCTGGATCTGGAATCCGGGCGCGAGACGCCGATCTACGACGGCCTGGACCGCGACCTGCAAGAGACCTGGGCCATTCACGGCGTCTATCCGGCCATGAGCTGGACGCCCGACAACCGCTCCATCGTCTTCTGGGCGGGCGGCAAGATCAAACGCATCGACGTGGCTTCCCGCACCGTCAGCGACATTCCCTTCCACGTCGCCGACACCCGCCAGGTGACCGAGGCCGTTCGCTTCCCCGTCGAGGTCGCGCCGGATCGATTCGACGTGAAGATGATCCGCTGGGCGCAGACCTCGCCCGACGGCTCCAAGGTCGTGTTCGAGGCCCTGGGCAATCTGTGGATTCGCGACCTGCCGAACGGAACTGCGCGACGGCTGACGCGCCAGTCGGACCATTTCGAACTGTATCCGTCGTGGTCGCGCGACGGCCGCTCGATCGTCTATTCGACCTGGGACGACGAGGACCTGGGGTCGATCCGCGTGGTTCCGGCGAGGGGCGGCGAAGGCCGCACGATCACGACGCGTCCCGGCCACTATGTCGAACCGGCCTTTTCGCCCGATGGCCAGACCATCGCCTATCGCGCCACCGGCGACGGCTTCCTGACCTCGGCCCTGTGGAGCCGCGAGCCGGGAATCTATCGCATACCCACGCGCGGCGGCCAGGCCGTGCGCGTCACCGACGAGGGGTCCGCACCCCAGTTCGGGGCCACGGGCGACCGCATCTTCTACTCCAGCCAGAGCGGCGAGAATCGCGTCCTGAAGTCGGTCGATCTGAACGGCGAGGACGAACGTACCCACCTGTCGTCGCAATACGCCGCCGACTTCGTGCTGTCGCCCGACGAGCGCTGGGTGGCCTGGAACGAACGATTCAACGGCTTCGTAGCCCCCTTCGTGCGCACCGGCCGCACCGTCACGCTCAGCGCCGACGGCAAGGCCCTGCCGCAACGGCGCGTCACCCGCGACGCCGGCGACTGGATGCACTGGTCCGGCGACGGACACAGTCTGCACTGGTCCCTGGGGCCCCAGCTCTTCACGCGCGACCTGAACCAGACCTTCGCCTTCGAGCCGGGCGCGCCCGAAACCCTGCCGCCGCCGCCCGAGACCGGCGTGAACCTGGGCTTCAGCGTCGAGGCGGACAAGCCGTCCGGCCGCATGGTCCTGACCGGCGCCCGCATCATCACCATGCGCGGCGACGAAGTGATCGAGGACGGCGTCATCGTGGTGGACGGCAACCGCATCACCGCGGTCGGCCCGCACGGCTCGGTTCAGGTCCCGCCCGACGCCACCGTCATGGACATGACGGGCAAGACCATCATGCCGGGCCTGGTCGACGCCCATTGGCACGGCTCCATGGGGTCCGACGAGATCATCCCGCAGCAGAGCTGGGTCGACTACGCCTCGTTGGCCTTCGGCGTCACGACGATCCACGATCCGTCCAACGACACCAGCGAGATCTTCTCGCATTCGGAACTGGGTCGCGCGGGCCGCGTGGTCGCGCCGCGCATCTTTTCGACTGGCGCCATCCTGTACGGCGCCGCCACCCCGTTCACGGCCCAGGTCGACAGCCTGGACGACGCCCTGTCCAACCTGCGCCGGATGCAGGCCGTCGGCGCCTGGAGCGTCAAGAGCTACAACCAGCCGCGCCGCGACCAGCGCCAGCAGATCCTGGAGGCGGCGCGTCAGCTCGGCTTGATGGTGGTGCCCGAGGGCGGCTCCCTGTTCCAGCACAACATGACCATGGTCGTGGACGGCCACACCACGGTCGAACACTCGATCCCCCTGGCCCATCTGTACGACGACGTGCACCAGCTCTGGCGCCAGACCGAGGTCGCCTACACCCCGACCCTGGTGGTGGCCTATGGCGGCAGCTACGGCGAGAACTACTGGTATCAGGAAAGCCGGGTCTGGGATCATCCGATCCTGCGTCAGTATGTTCCGCGCCGCATCCTGGACGCGCGCGCCCGCCGCCCGCGCACGGGACCGGACAATGAATGGAACCATATGTCGGTCGCCCGCGAGGCCCGCCGCCTTCAGGACCAGGGCGTCTCGGCGCAACTGGGCGCCCACGGCCAGCGCGAGGGTCTGGCCGCCCATTGGGAGATGTGGTCGATGCAGCAGGGCGGCATGACGCCGATGCAGGCCATTCGCGTCGGCACCCTGAACGGCGCGCGCGCCCTGGGCATGGACCGCGACATCGGCTCGCTGGAGGTCGGCAAGCTGGCCGACATGGTGGTGCTGGAGGCCAATCCGCTGGAGAACCTGCGCAACACCGCCGCGATCGCCTTCACCATCGCCAACGGCCGAGTTTACGACACCCACATGAACGAGGTGGGACGGCGGGTGCGTCCACGCGCGCCCTTCTGGTTCGAAGGCCAGGACGGCGAGGCCGCCAGCCCCGGCGCGTCGATCACCGAAGGCCACGGCCACGGCCACGACTGACCCATCACGGCCCGTCGTCGCCTGGCGCTTGTTCGGTTGAGGCGGAATCGCGCAGCGAGTCCGCCGAGGCCCTGAATCACGGCTCCAGATCATGCCGGAGCGAAATCCGAGCCGAGTCGGGCGACGTCCAGCGCGACCGAATTCGGTCCAGACGGCGGCCTGTCGGCGTCGCGATGTTCAGGAGGCGGTGGCTGGGGAACTAGGACTCGAACCTAGAATGACGGTACCAAAAACCGGAGTGTTACCATTACACCATTCCCCAGCAGGACCGGCGCTCGCAAGACCATGGCCCCGCGAGGCGGTGGAGATACGCCAAGGCCGCGGTGGATGCAACACCCGCTTTTCCGACAATTTTCACTGAGCCGAAAACGGCGCTTGCGGCCCCCCGGACCCCTCGCTATAAGCCGCGACCTCAAGTCGGAGTGTGGCTCAGTCTGGTAGAGCACTGCGTTCGGGACGCAGGGGTCGCAGGTTCGAATCCTGCCACTCCGACCATCTTCTTCCCGCCCATCGAAACCGTTCAGTCGGCCCGGTCCGCGGCCGCCTTCAGGCGTGCGCCCGCGGTCTCGATCAAGCGTTCGCCCAGCGCCTTGCGCCGCGCCAGAAGCTCCGGCGATCCAGCGTCATAGTCGGCCATCAGCCGCGTCACGAACGATCCGTCGCGCACCTCGGCCAGCACCTGATCCATCGCCGCCTGGGCGGGTTCGCCGATCACGCGCGGACCGGTCAGATAGGCGCCGTACTCGGCCGTGTTGGAGATGCGCCCGAAGGCGCCCGCGATTCCCCGTTCGAACATCAGGTCGGTGACCAGCTTCAACTCATAGAAGCATTCGAACCAGGCCACCTCGGCCGGATAGCCGGCCCTGACCAGCGTCATGAAGGCGCGGTCGACCAGTTCGGCCGCCCCGCCGCACAGCACCACCTGTTCGCCGAACAGGTCGCTTTCGCATTCGGCGGCGAAGGTGGTCTCCAATATGCCCTTGCGCCCGCAGCCCAGGGCGGCGGCGTAGGACAGGCCCAGGCCGCGCGCGCCGCCCGTGACGTCCTGGTGCACGCCGAACAGGCAGAAGACCCCTTCGCCCGCCTCGTACAGGTCGCGGATGCGCGGCCCGATGCCCTTGGGCGAGGCCAGGACGACATCGATGTCCGGTCTCGGCTCGACCAGGCCGAACCGCACCGACAGGCCGTGGGCGAAGATCAGGGCCGCGCCCGGTCTCATCGCCGGGGCCAGTTCGTCGCGCCACAGGTCGCGATGCCCTTCGTCGGACACCATGACCGCCACGACGTCGGCGCCCGCGGCCGCCTCGCCCGCGGTCAGGACCGGGAACCCGTCGGCCTGGGCCTTGGCGCGCGTCGGCGACGCGGCCTTCAACCCGATGACGATGTCGGCCACGCCGCTGTCGCGCAGGTTCAGGGCGTGTGTCCGCCCCTGGCTGCCATAGCCGATGACAGCCACCCGCTTGCCCCGAATGATCGACAGATCGCAATCGCGGTCATGGAACACGGGCAGCGGCGGGTTTATGGGATCGGTCATGAGCACACAAATAGACCCAATGGACGTCATCGGCTTCTGGAAAGCGGCGGGACCGAGCCTGTGGTTCGCCAAGAACGACGCCTTTGACGCCGAATTTCGCGCCCGCTTCATGGAGGCGCATCTGGCTGCGGCCCGACGAGAGCTGGACGATTGGGTCGAGTCGCCGTTCGGCGCCCTGGCCCTGCTGATCCTGTTGGACCAGTTTCCGCGCAACGCCTGGCGCGAAACCGGGCACGCCTTCGCCACCGACCCCCTGGCGCGTCATTTCGCCCTCGAAGCGCTGGATCTCGGCCTGGATCAGCTCGTCGAGAACGATTTGCGCCGATTCTTCTACCTGCCCTTGCAGCACGCCGAGGACATGGCCCTGCAAGACCGGCAGGTGGCCTTGTTTCAGGCCATGGAGCGCAAGCCCGACGACCGCTGGGCCGAGCACCATCGCGAGATCATCGCCCGTTTCGGCCGCTTTCCGCACCGCAACCGCGCCCTGGGCCGCGAGACGACGCCCGATGAACAGGTCTTCCTCGATCAGGACGGCTTTCGGGGCTGATCCACAGAAGCGTGACCGCCCATGACGGAAACGGGGCGCCGCGAATCGATTCGTCGAGTCACTCTGCGGTCATGAACGCCCAGGCCGTGATCGCTGAACTGGAATCTCGCGTCGACGCCGTCGCGGCCGACCATCCCGAATTCCAGTATCTGAATTTGCTGCGCGACATCCTGAACAACGGGGTGCGTCGCGACGACCGCACCGGCACCGGCACCCTGGGCGTGTTCGGCCGCCAGATGCGTTTCGACCTGGCCAAGGGCTTCCCGCTTCTGACCACCAAGAAGCTGCACACCCGGTCGATCATCGTCGAGTTGCTGTGGTTCCTGCGCGGCGAGACCAACATCCGCTGGCTGAAGGAAAACGGCGTCAGCATCTGGGACGAATGGGCCGACGCCCAGGGCGATCTGGGACCGGTCTACGGCAAGCAGTGGCGCAGTTGGACCGCGCCCGACGGCCGCGTCATCGACCAGATCGCCAGACTGGTCGAGGGGCTGAAGACCAACCCCAACAGCCGCCGTCATCTGGTCAGCGCCTGGAACCCGGCCGATGTCGACGACATGGCCCTGCCGCCCTGTCACTGCCTGTTCCAGTTCTTCGTCGCCGACGGCAAGCTGAGTTGCCAGCTTTATCAACGAAGCGCCGACGTCTTCCTGGGGGTGCCGTTCAACATCGCCAGCTACGCCCTGCTGACCCTGATGATCGCCCAGGTGACGGGCCTGAAGCCGGGCGAGTTCATCCATACGCTGGGCGACGCCCACCTGTATCTGAACCATCTGGAGCAGGCCGAGACCCAGTTGGCGCGGCAACCCATGCCCCTGCCGACCATGACGCTGGCGGATCAGGACGACCTGTTCGGGTTCACGTATGCCGACTTCACCTTGAGCGGCTACGAGCATTGGCCCCATATCAAGGCTGAAGTCTCTAAATGAGCCAAAGGCCCGCGCTCTTTATAGGGTCCTCAGTTGAGGGCCTCGAGGTCGCTTACGCCGTTCAAGAAAACTTGGAATTTGACTGCGAGCCGACGGTCTGGCCCCAAGGCGTATTCCGAGCGTCAAGCGCCGCTCTCATCGACCTTTATTTGGTCACCCGAAGCGCCGAGTTCGCTGTCTTTATCTTCTCGCCCGGCGACGTCATCGAGATGCGTGGGCAGCGTCAACCTGCTGTGCGCGACAATGTGATCTTTGAACTCGGCCTCTTTGTCGGTGCGCTTGGACCACAACGCTGCTTCTTTGTCGTGCCCCACGACGCGGACTTGCATTCGCCCTCTGATCTAATCGGCATTGAGCCGCTCAGGTACGTCGCCGATCGCCGGGACGGGAATCTACGTGCGGCGCTGGGACCGGCCTGCAACCGTATTCGGAATGCCCTACGCGCTGCGCCGCCGACGCTACCCACAGCAAGCACAAGCGCCAAAGAGGTCGAAACACCCGTTCAGCTCGCTCAGCGCCTGATTGCCGAATGGAATTCGGAGCCTCTTCTGAACTATCGCGCCCTCCTACGGGCGGGCATTCCATTAAACACCGCGGACGACGATACGGGTGCTTCCACCTCTGCTATGACCGCTGTCTTTCAGTTTCTGAATAGCGTCGCGGATGGAGTGCTTTCGGGACAGGTCGATTCTGCTTTGGCAGAGGATACCTTTTTTGAATCCATGATTTCAATGTGGGAGCGTTCATTCACCTATTTCGTCCCGCCGGGTAACGATCCGGCTGAGGCTTGGAGTCCTGTTCCGCAGATCGGCGTGCTGGCGGTAAAATGGGCTAATCAGAGGACATGACTCTCTCCGACCTCTCCGCTTCGGTCCTGCGCATCTCCGACATCTACGCCGCCGAGCACGGCATAGAGCGTGATCGCGACTGGGCCTTGTTGAAACTTCAGGAGGAACTCGGCGAACTGACGGCCGAGCACCTGCGGCTGTCCGGCCGGGCGCGTGGCGCGGCCGATCCCAAGGCCCTGGCCGACGAGGCGGCGGACGTTCTGGGTATGCTGCTGATCTATTGCGACGGCGCCGGGATCGATCTGGAACAGGCCATGCGGGACAAGTGGCTGCACTGGCTGGAGCCGAAATGAACGCCCTGCCCGCCCTCGCCCTGGTCGTCGCGCGCGACAGGAACGGCGTAATCGGCAAGGACGGCGACCTGCCCTGGCGGCTGCGCAGCGACCTGCAAAGGTTCAAGGCCGTCACCATCGGCAAGCCCTGCATCATGGGCCGAAACACCTGGGAAAGCCTGCCGCTGCGCCCCCTGCCCGGCCGTCTGAATATCGTGCTGACCCGCGACGAGGGCTATGCCGAGGCGGGCAGGACCAAGGGCGCCCTGGTCGTCACCAGTCTGGATGAGGCGCTGGAGATCGCCCGCGAACAGGCATTGGAGGACGGCGTCGACGAAATCTGCATCATCGGCGGCCAGGCCCTGTTCGCCGCCGCCCTGCCGCGCGCCAAACGGTTGTACGTCACCGAGGTCGAGACCGAGGTCGAAGGCGGCGACACCTGGTTTCCGCCGTTCGACGCGGCGGCGTTCCAGGAGGTGTCGTCCCAAGCTGTCGCACCGGGCGAGAAGGACGATTACCCCATGGTCTTCCGCGTGCTGGAGCGGCGCTGAACAGAGGAGACGGCCATGTTGATCACCGCCGCCAACAACCTGCCCGGTCGCGCATCATCGAGACGGCCGGCGTGGTTCGCGGCATCGCCGAGGTCCCGGCCATAGGTCGCGATGGTCGTCAGACCCGCCTGGGTCACCGTTGACGTGCCCCTGAGAATTTCCTCCACGCGGAGCTAGAGTCCGGCCCTTGAAAGGACGGACGGAATGAAACGAGCGAGATTCACGGAAGAGCAGATCATCGGGATCCTGCGGGAGAACGAGGCCGGC